>Ga0302288_1000004_pt1 | contig 252031 bp, 215 predicted proteins | sample III_Fen_N1_1_FD_194549 | JGI IMG/M metagenome (GOLD analysis project Ga0302288, IMG submission 194549) | Peat permafrost microbial communities from Stordalen Mire near Abisko, Sweden - III_Fen_N1_1 | ecosystem: Environmental > Terrestrial > Soil > Wetlands > Permafrost | place: Sweden: Abisko... | reverse complement strand
CTTGTATAAGATGGCTTAGATGCAAGCCTTTTTGATTCTTTTACCATAAATATATGCACTTACTAATGCAAATATTATGATTATTCCCTTATATAGCAAGGGATAGAAAGTTTTTCAGTAGACCCTAGATAGTCATTTCGATTATCTAGCTTTTTTTTTAGCATATTTACTTTTTATCAAATTAATATGATCTAATATTTTTGCCTTCAATATAATTTATAAAAGAATTATTTGCTGCTCTATTTCCACCTGGAGTAGGGTAGTTTCCGGTAAAATACCAATCGCCTAAATGATTTGGACAAGCTTTATTAAGGTTTTCAACCGTTTGATAAATGACAGCTATTTTTGCATTTATATTTGTTGGAGTTAATAATTCAGCAATTTTATTCGAAATTTGCTCGTCGGTAAACGGTTTGTAAATATCTTGAACATAGTTAATGATTTCCTCTTTTGGTCGGTCTTTTTGTTCAACACATTTATTATAAACTTCATTAATAATATTTGCATTACCAGATTCTTTAAGTAATTCAATTGCTGCGCTAAATGCGGCTAAATCACCTAATTTTGCCATGTCAATTCCGTAACAATCAGGGTAACGAATTTGTGGCGCAGACGAAACAATTACAATCTTTTTGGGTCCAAGACGGTCAAGTATTTTGAATATACTTTTCTTTAAAGTCGTACCTCTAACAATTGAGTCATCGATAATTACCAAATTATCTTTCCCTTCTCGGATTACGCCATAAGTAACATCATAAACGTGCCCAACTAAGTCGTCGCGATTTTTATCTTCGGTAATGAAAGTTCTTATTTTTACATCTTTGTGAGCAATTTTTTCCATTCGTGGTCGATGATCCAAAATGCTTTTCAAAAGTTCAGGTGTCAGATTTTCTTTTTGAGAGATAATTTTCTCAATCTTCGATTCATTAAGCGAAGCTTCTAGTCCTTCCATCATTCCGTAATATGCTGTTTCAGCTGTATTAGGAATGTATGAAAATACGGTATTGTCGTAATCGTAATCTACCGTTTTTAAAATTGCAGGAATAAGTAATTTCCCAAGCATTTTACGTTCTTTGTAGATATCGGCATCGCTTCCTCTTGAGAAATATATACGTTCGAAAGAGCATGCACGTCTTGCTTTGGGCTCGTTAATTTGTTCAATAATTACACGGCCATCATTTGTTACAATAATTCCTTGACCAGGTTCAAGTTCTTTTACTTGCTCAAGTTTAAGGTTCATTACCGTTTGAATAACTGGACGTTCTGATGCTGTTATAACGATTTCGTCGTCATAATAATAGAATGCTGGACGAATGCCCGATGGATCACGGAATAAGAATGATTCTCCACTTCCAATAATGCCACCAATTGCATAACCACCATCCCATGTTTTGCTAGCTCCATGTAAAACTTTTGCTACATCGATTTGACTTGCAATTAGTTTTGTGATTTCAGCATTATTTTTGCCTTGAGCTTTGAGTGAATCAAATAGTTTTTGATTTTCACGATCTAAGAAGTGACCAATTTTTTCAAGAATCGTAACTAAATCAGAATAACCTTTGGGATGTTGACCGAGTTCGATAAGTTTATCAAAAAGCTCGTTCATATTTGCCATATTGAAATTTCCTGCAATTGCAAGATTTCGGCTTTTCCAGTTACTATCGCGAATTACAGGATGAACAGCGTTTATATCGTTCTTTCCAAATGTTCCGTAACGTAAATGACCTAAATAGATTTCGCCTGCAAAAGCTAAATTATCTTTAGCCCAAACAGCATCGCTCAGTAATTCTTTATTGGTTTTTTCTATCTCAACCTGAGGAGCATTTATTTGCTCAAAGACATCTTTTATTGGACTTGCACCATTCGACCTAACTCGATGGATATACTGTTCTCCAGGATTTGTTCCCAACTTAACACACACAACACCAGCACCATCTTGTCCGCGGTTGTGTTGTTTTTCCATCATCAGATAGAGTTTGTTGAGTCCGTACTTCCAGGTTCCGTATTTTGCCTGATAATATTCTAATGGTTTTAAAAGCCTTACTTGTGCTATGCCACACTCGTGTTTGACGGAATCACTCATAAATCAAAGAATGAATTTTTTAATTCGCTGCAAAGGTACAATTTTTCTTATTTTTCCTAGCACCGAAATTATTTTTTATCAATAAAAAACGAATTAGAAGGCTGGATGAAATGAAATTCTATTTATATAAGAAATGGACGAATTCCTTTAATCATTTCTTCAAACTCGCTCGTAATCATTGCTGTTGCACCCCAAATTTCTTCATTTTCGATAACATACATTGGAGTTTCTATCTCAATTTCGTTTCTGTGTTTCGTTTTACTCGTTTTCATTGAATTATCAAGAATGCTTTTCAGAGGAATTTCTATAATATAAGAAACTTCTTCAGGTTGAGGGTTATAGGTGGGATTGTGATTTATGTAACCAACAAAAGGAGTTACCTCCATATTGCTAATCGGAATAAATAATGGACTTAATTTACCCCAAATCGTTACTAATTCTGGATTTACACCAAATTCTTCTTGAGTTTCACGAAGTGCAGTTTCTTGTAATGAGTAATCTCTTTCTTCCCATTTACCACCAGGAAATGCAACTTGTCTACTGTGAGGTCCATTATATTCGGGACGTTTGAAATATGCTATATAGAGTTCTCCATCTCGTGGATACAGCAACAGTAATACCGCGCTTTGAATTGGAGTATTTTGTTGCGTTTGGCTGCTGTAATTTCGAAATGATGGCGCCATTCGTTCCTGAGCTGGTTTGCCAGGTAATGGTTGTTGTAAGCTTAATCGGATTGCATCTATAATCTGCTCAAATTCTGCATTCATCGTTATTTTATTTGGCAACGAAGTACGTGCGAATTTTGTAAACTTCCATCAATAATAGTTTCTGCATCTATTCCTTTATCTGTTTGAATAAAAGGTACAAAGAACAAATCACCAATTTTAATGGTGTAATGTTTTGTTGCAGCTGCCAGCATTTCTTGAATACTAAATCGCAAAGCTTGTATCGTAAATGTCAATTCGGAATCTTTGATTTTTAATCGCATTGATAGATGTCTTAGCTTTGCTGGATCATAGTCTATCATATCATTACTAATTGCCATTGATCGGTCAAACCCATGTGCAGGATTGCTATTCAATTGTTTCGTTACTAGTTCTTTCTCGAGTGATGTATTTGCGAAATCAAAGGCAATGCCAATATTCGAAAAATATCGATCGGCAAATTCTGGTTGAATGCTTTTCCCTATCTTTCCAATTTTGAAGTAAAAACCTGCCTGTAATGTGATTTTTGTGTCTAAACTAGGGAGAAAAAAAGGATCATTATTCCGGAATAAGCAAGAATCGGGATAAATAGTTACCGATGGTTCATTTCCAACGGCTCCTCTAAATGAATTATCAATTACTACTATTTTCATTGTCTTTTACTCGCAGATATCCAAAAGATTACTTTCCAAATGAACGAAGTTTGATTGCAGTAATCACTTGTTTTGTGTCGCGTGCAAAATCACCATTCATCATCCAAGAATAGAAACTTGGTTCTGTTTTGAAAACGAGTTCTACTGCTTTTCCTTTATGTTTTCCGAAATTAAAAACTTCAACTCCTTTTTCATCAAAGATAATTCGACCAGCAAAATCAACATTTTTGTTTTGTTTTGTGAATTCGCTTAAGGTTTGAACATCAGAACTTAAATCTTCATATTTGTCTAATTGTGATATTAAAACTTCATATGTTGCTTGCGTATCTGCCATCGAACTGTGAGCATTTTCTAGTACTTTATCACAGTAAAAACGATACGCAGCTTCTAAATTTCGAGGTTCTTTTTTATGATATATTACTTGAGCGTCAATGAATCGGCAATTCGACCAATTGAATTCAATATCGTAACGATAAAATTCTTCGGCTAATAATGGAATATCAAATTTGTTTGAGTTAAAACCTGCAAAATCACAATCTTTAAACGTTTTAGCTATTTCGTGTCCTACTTCAATGAACGTTGGCATTTCTGCCACATCTTTATCGTAAATGCCATGAATTACTGAAGCTCCAGCAGGAATAGGGATGGTTGGATTTAGAAGGTATGTTTTCTTTTCAATTTTTTCGTCAGGATATGTTTTGATATATGATATTTCTACGATTCTGTCGTTTGAGGTGTTGATTCCTGTTGTTTCTAAATCGAAGCAAACTAGCGGTTTTGTAAGTTTTAATCTCATGGATGTTTTGTTAATGCTTTATGTATATATCGCTTGTAATTACTGTGTTATCTGGTTGTTTGTCTGGTATATTTATGTTTTTCTTAAACGTGTCCATTACATCTGATTCAATCTTTAAATAATAGCTACCTGGAGGTAATGCAAAGACATAACGGCTATCTTTATTTAATTGATATTCACCAAAAACCATTTCCGTTTTTTTGTCAAAAATTTTAATTGTATTTTTTTGACTTAATTCCAAAAGTGGTTTTGCGGTAGTAGTATCTCCAACAGCAATTCTTCCTGTTATTGTGGTTATTGGAGCCTCTATATCATTGAACACAACACGATAAATATCAAATTCACCCATTCCTTCATCTTTCACCTGCGAAACATAAGCATAGCGTGGATTGGCTGCAAATGAAATGTTTAAATCATCATATGTTGTGTTTAATGGATATCCAATATTTTGGGGAGAACTCCATTCTTGTTTTTGATTATCGAAAACGCTTGTAAATAAGTCATATCCACCCATGCCTTCATGTCCTTCGGAAGCAAAGTAAAGTGTTTTACCATCTTTCATAATATTAGGATAATCTTCATTTTCGGGTGTATTTATGTTTGGTCCGAGATTTTGTGGAATACTCCAGTCATTTCCTAATTTTATTGAATAATAGAGATCAAGTCCGCCATAACCGCCTTCTCTGGTACTTGCAAAATATAAAGTATCGCCCGAAGCAGAGAAACATCCAGTGGTTTCAATTTGTTTTTCACCATTTATTGTTGCTGTGAAAGGTAGAGGAGTATCAAATTTTTTATTAATTAATGGACAATATTGCAAGTCGCCTGAGCTAATGTAAGTTTCCGGACGAATAATCAAATTGTCAACATTTGGAGATGTTCCAACAAGAAATTCATTATCGATTGTGTTAATTTTTGAACTTAAAGAATGCGACTTTTTCCATTTATTACCTTTAAATTCCGATACATTTATATCCCAAGTATATTCACCATATTCTTGCATGAAATTCCGATTCGTATTGAAATATAAATTCGATTCCGATAGATCAATAATTGGCATATTATCCATTTTTGTAGAATTTATAATATCACCCATATTTGTCAATGTAACATTGAGTGCTTTTGCTTTAAGTTGCTTGCCCGTATTTGCATATTTTAAGAATTTCTCAGCTTTTGCCACATTTTCAGGATGTTTGTATTCTAAATTTTTAAATTGTTCGAATTTGGTAATTGCATCGTCAAATCGTTCTGCATATAAATATGCTCGTCCAAGGAAAAGAGCGATTTCGTTGTTCTTATAATCATGAGCCAATGCATATTCAAAATAATCAATTGCGTTCGATTTTTTTATGTCGGTCTCTAAATAACACTGACCAATTTTAACACGAAGGTCATTGTCTTCTGGCTTTTTCGATAATTCGTCAAGATATAATGCTAAAGCCAATGTATAATCTTGGTTTTTAAATGAATTGTCAGCTGAAATGTTATCTTCTTTTGCAAATTGTTTCATTTGAGAAACCGAGTTGTTTTGAGCCTTAATGGTCGTAGATTTTGGTTTATATGTTGATGGCGTTTTCGTCGATTTTGATGTGTCAGCTGATTGTTGGGCAATTGAGCTAAACGAAAACATTGTGAGGATAATGAAAATAGAACGATTCATCTGTTTATCTATTTGATGTTACGAATTTTGATGCTTCTATTTTAGAAAAAAAATAAAGGGAGAAACTCAAGCTTCTCCCCTACAAATATATAAAACTTTTGGAGCTTAAACCATCATTGGCATTGCAAGCATCAAAATATCTTCGCTTTCGTCGTCTTTTTCAACTGGCGAAATCAATCCAGCTCTTGTTGGATCTGACATTTCGAAATTAATTTCGGTTGAACCGGCATTCGATAATATATCTAAAAGGAATCCCGATTTGAATCCAATTTCCATATCATCACCACTATATTGACAGGTTAAAACTTCATATGCTGATGTTTGAAAATCAACATCTTGAGCTGATATTGTTGCTTGATTTGGTTTTAAACTTAACTTGGTAAGGTTGCTCGCCTGACTTGCAAATATTGAAACACGTTTTATTGTATTTAATAATTCTAAACGGTCAACAATAAGTTTGTTTGGGTTATCAACTGGAATTACTGCATTATATGCTGGATAGCGACCTTCGATTAAACGGCATACGAGGTTGAAGTTTGGCAATGTAACATAAATGTTCTTTTTGTCGAATTCAAGCTTTACTTCACAATGATTTTTTCCTAAAATATTTTTAAGTACTGTTGCCGATTTTTTAGGTAGAATAAATGAATCTTCTTTCGAAGGTTTTACATCTGTTCTTGTAAAACGAACTAATTTATGTGAATCTGTTGAAACCATGCGGAAATGATCTTCCTTTAATTCAACGTAAATCCCCGTCATTACTGGACGAAGTTCATCGTCAGACGTTGCGAAAATAGTACAGTTAATGCCACGTAATAAAATTTCAGATGGAATAAGCACTGTTGTTGCTGTTGCTTCATCAAGAACGGGAACTTTAGGATATTCAATGCCGCTTTGGCAAGGGATACTAAATTTTCCATTTTGAGTAATGATATCGACTTGGAAACTTTCTTGGCTTATTTTAAATGTTAATGGTTGTTCAGAAAATTCTTTTAATATGTCGGTCAATCTTTTTGCTTCAATTGCAACAATTCCTTTGCCATTAGCATTATTTAACGTTATTTCAGTATTTAGAGTTGTTTCTAAGTCTGATGCTGTTATTTTTAGTGAATTACCATCTAAGTTAAATAAGTAATTATCTAAGATTGGTAATGTGTTTTTTGAGTTTATTACTCCTTTTACAACACTTAGGTGTTGCAATAATTCTGAGCTTGATACTATAAATTCCATGATTTGTGGGTTTTAATCTTTTCTAATTGTATCTTATAAATTAAGCGTCAATTTTTGCGTATTTTGCGTTTTTCTCAATAAACTCTCTACGAGGAGCTACTTCATCGCCCATTAACATTGAGAAAATATGATCTGCTTCTGCACTATTTTCAATTGTTACTTGACGTAAAGTTCGACGTTCAGGATCCATTGTAGTACTCCAAAGTTGTTCTGCATTCATCTCTCCAAGACCTTTATAACGTTGAATATGAACTGATTCTTCTTTCCCTTTTCCAATTTCAATAACGGCTGCTTGGCGATCGTCTTCTGTCCAGCAATAACGTTCTTCTTTTCCTTTTTTTACGAGGTAAAGAGGGGGTGTTGCAATATAAATACATCCTTGTTGGATTAGATCTTTCATATAGCGAAAGAAGAATGTCAGGATTAGTGTTTCAATATGAGAACCGTCAATATCGGCATCACACATGATTATTATTTTCCTATATCGAAGTTTATTTAAATTTACTGCTAGGCTATCGTCCTCTGTTCCAATTGTCACACCTAATGCCGTATAGATGTTTCTAATTTCCTCACTTTCAAGGACTTTATGTTGCATTGCTTTCTCTACATTCAGAATTTTACCGCGTAAAGGAAGAATTGCTTGAAAACTACGGTTACGACCTTGTTTAGCCGTTCCACCAGCCGAATCACCTTCGACAAGATATAATTCGCAAGTATCAGGATCTCTATCCGAACAGTCGGCTAATTTCCCAGGTAATCCAGCACCACCCATTACGGTTTTGCGTTGTACCATTTCACGAGCTTTTTTCGCTGCATGGCGAGCTTGAGCTGCGAGTAGTACTTTTTGAACAATAATTCTAGCTTCACGTGGATGCTCTTCAAGATAATTTCCTAAAGCTTCACTTATTGCCGCGTCTACATATCCACCCACTTCTGAGTTTCCAAGTTTCGTTTTTGTTTGTCCTTCGAATTGTGGTTCTTGAACTTTAACCGAAATAACTGCTGTCAATCCTTCACGGAAGTCATCGCCATTTATATCGAATTTTACGTTCTTTAATAAACCTGCATCTTCGGCATATTTTTTTAACGTACGAGTTAATCCTCTTCGGAATCCTAGAAGGTGAGTACCACCATCTATTGTGTTGATATTGTTTACGTATGAGTGAACATTTTCGGTGTAAGATGTGTTGTATTGCATAGCAAATTCAACAGGAGTTCCCATCTTATCAGTATCGAGATAAATGATTTCATCAATCAGTTTTTCACGGCTTTCGTCAAGATATTCAACAAATTCTTTTAAACCTTCTTCAGAATAAAATTGGTTGTACTTAAATTCACCTTTTTCGTCTTTTTCACGTTTATCAGTAAGATGAAGACGTATCCTTTTATTAAGGAAACTTAAATCTCTGATACGCGCTTCAAGAATATTGTATTTATATTCTGATACTGTGAAAATGGTATTATCGGGAAGGAATGTTACTTCTGTACCTGTTTTGTCAGTTATGCCAACTTCTTTAACTGGACCTTGCGGGAAACCACAAGAATATTCTTGTTCAAAGATTTTACCTTGACGATAGATTCGTACCTTTAAATAAACTGATAATGCATTTACACACGATACCCCAACACCATGAAGTCCACCTGATACCTTGTAACTATCTTTGTTGAATTTTCCTCCTGCATGCAGAACCGTTAAAACAACCTCAAGTGCTGATTTCTGCTCTTTTTCATGCCAGTCAACAGGAATTCCGCGACCATTATCAATAACGGTTATTGAATTATCTTCGTTTATGAAAACCTGAATATCGTTACAGTGACCTGCAAGTGCCTCATCAATTGAATTGTCAATAACTTCGTAAACTAAATGGTGTAATCCGCGTTCGCTGATGTCACCAATGTACATCGCTGGGCGTTTTCTTACTGCTTCTAAACCTTCGAGAACCTGAATGCTATCAGCACCATATTCTTCTTCGTGCAATATGTTTTCGTCTTTTTCGCTCATTATCTTTTTATTTTTATAACCCTATCCTTTTTAATGCAAAGGTATTTTCTGTTAAGTATCTGTATTAAAACGGTATGAATTGTTTTAATACTTTTCTCACATTACTTGCGAATATAGGAAAATACTTTTTAATTGGATGGAAAATAAGCCTTTTCCAATAGGGAAGTTTTCAACAATTTATGAGAGATTTTTGTGTCTTGTGTCTTATTAAGGCCTATTGTTTTGATTACAAGCTCTTCAAATTGTTTATAAATTATTTCAACAAAGTAACATCTCCATTTTTGCTAATATTTTTCCTATTTTCGCAGGTTGCTGATACTAAATTAAGTATTCTATACAGAAATAATAATCTATTTTGTTGTCGTTTTTAAATAAAAAAGCCTCCAAATCATGCATTTGGAGGCTTTGTGAGTGTGTTGTTAAATCTTTTATTTGTTTATATAATCCATTTGACGTTTTCCATCTATCAATTTTAAAACAAAACATCCTTTGCCATATTCTTGTTTGAATTTTATAGCTTCGTCTTCAGTTGCAAAATCTCCAACTCGGTATTTATATAGATCATTTTCATAATCTTCATACATTTTTTTTGGTCCTGAGTACAATTCTTTTTTTGCCGATTTCGAAAGTTTTCCTCTTTGGATAGCAAGTAATTGAACCATGTAAACAGTACCTTTTAAATTTGAAGAACTTTCTAAAATATCAATTGAACTAGAAGATTCCTTTTTAGACGTTTTTTTAACTGTTTTTGATTCCGACTCTGTTGTTGTTGTAATATCATTGGTTGATTTCGTTCCTTTAGCGTTTTTTGTAGAAGTCGTTGTTGTTTTTGTCGTAGTCTGAACTGTTGTTTTAACGGTTTCTGCAGCTTGTTTTACTCCTTTTTCTTTCTCTTTTTCTGTAATTACGTTGTTTGAAACAGGTTGAGTTGTAAGGTTATTTGTACCTGTAAGTTGTTGAGCGGGCAACGTTGTTTCCGTTGTTTCTATGGGTTGTTGAGCTGCTACTGTTGTTTCTGTAAGTTGTTGAGTTGGTAGGGTTGAATCTACATTATTTTCAGTTTTTACAGATTCAGTCGTTTCAGAAACTGTGGCATTTTCTACTTTTTGGGTCGTATCAACCGTTGGAACGCTGTCATTCTTTACTACCGGTTCTGGTTCAGGAGCAAATTGACTAAAATAAATCTTCCATGCTTCAAATTCTTGGTTTATTCCTTCTATGAAAAGTTTGTTCACACCTTCAATTCTTGACTTTAAATCATCGTAACGAAGTGTTTCAAGGTCTTTATCTTTAAGGTATTTATAGTCGTCACCTTTTGTTACAGCGCCAGTCATTGTTTCATTTGCTTGACTGCTGAGGTCTTTCGATTTTGTTGCTTTTACGTCGTCAGGGAATTTTATTTGTTTTAATCGCGATTCGGATGCTTCAAAAACCATGTTATACCCTTTTTCATAAAGTTTTGCAGCTTCAATTCTATTTCGTTTAACATTCACAGCTTTTTTCTCTGCCTTAGGAGTACTCCCTTTCATGAAAGCTTTTTCAATCTCTAAATCTTCAGCCGATACGTTTTCCAAAATTGCTTTTGCTTCACCAAATGTAACATCAGATTCAGCCATTAAGCCTAATTCAGTTTCATCCATTTTCTTTTTAATCTGATTTATCAGTTTTTTTTGATCGTCAGTGAATGGACCTTGTGCATTAGCATTTTCAATTGTAAAAAAGAAACAAACGATAGTAGCTAGTTGAAGTAATAAACGTTTCATGTTTAGATAGTTAAGTTTTTATTCTTTTGAGTTATTTAAGATACTATAAAACGTTGTGAAATTACATATTTTTTGCACACAACCAAAATATTTTTTAGAGCCTTTTATCTTATGTAGATTGGTGTTACAAGTTATGTTTTTTTTGTTTATTTGTGTATGAAATTATTGATTTATATAAAGAAAAATGGTTGAAAAAACATCTAATTCCAAGGTAATTTGTTTAGGAACAATGTCTGGTACATCATTAGATGGACTTGATTTATGTTTAGTCTCATTTATACATAATATTAATAATGACTGGTCATACGAAATAATTGCTGCCGAGACGGTATCATATACGGTGGCGTTAAAAGATAAATTGTCGCTAGCAGAACGTTTTTCGGCTATAGATCTATTACAATTTAATAATGAATATGGTCGGTTTTTAGGGAATATTATCGTTGAATTTTGTGCAAAATATCAAATAAAACCTCAGTTTGTTGCATCACATGGTCATACCATTTTTCATCAACCTCAACATGGATTGACGTTACAAATAGGATCTGGTGCATGTATAGCTGCAATAACAGGAATGCTTACTGTTTCTGATTTTAGAGTTTTAGATGTTGCTCTTGGTGGACAAGGAGCTCCTTTGGTTCCCATTGGCGATGAATTACTTTTTCCTCAGTATGATTTCTGTTTGAATTTAGGTGGTTTTGCAAATATTTCGACAAATTTAAATGGTCAAAGAATTGCTTATGATATTTGTCCGGTAAATATTGTGATGAATCATTATTCTCGAAAAGTTGGTAAGGAGTTCGATGATGGTGGATATTTAGCCCGTCAATCAATTGTTCATGATGAGTTATTAGATGTATTAAATAAATTATCATTTTATTCATTACAAGCACCAAAATCACTTGGGAAAGAGTGGGTGTTAAAAGAAGTATTACCTTTAATTGATTCATACAAATTATCGGTACCTGAAATATTAAGAACCATGTGTGAACATGTTGCGATTCAATTAGCTAAATGTGTAAAACCAGACCAAACCATTCTTGTAACAGGTGGGGGAGCTTACAATATATTTCTTATTTCCTTATTTAAAAAGAAATCGAAAGCAAAGATTATCATTCCCGATGACAATACAATTCAATTTAAAGAAGCGTTGATTTTTGCTTTTTTAGGATTACGAAGAATGCGATCTGAGTACAATTGCCTACAATCTGTAACGGGTGCTTCTAGAAATTGTATAGGCGGAAGTGTTTTTATTGGTTAAATTAGAGTTTATCTGCATACATAATATTCACATCTTCAATTAACGATTCGTTTTTAAAGCGTAAGAAGAGTTGAACAATTGCTATAACATCCTTTTGACAATAAACGGCTATTCGAGTAATGTCGTTTTGTTTCCAATATACTTCACCAACTTGTGCTCCTGTAATATCATCTTTTGGTGTGGGAATAGTAAATACATGCGTTAATGTTTCGAGTGATGTGTAGTTTTTGTAATCACCAAATCGCCACAATTCCATCGTATCAAAATGTTTGACTTCCCAAGGTTTTAGTCCTCGAGTATCTAGGCATGAAGGGATTGATAATCCATGTATGAGTGCCCGACGTGCAATAAAGGGAAAATCAAATTCTTTACCATTGTGTGCACACAGATAATGTTCTCCCGAATTAAAATATTTGTTTACTAATGCATTAAAATCGCTGAGTATTTTTTTTTCATCATCACCATAAAACGATTTAATCCGGAGCGTTTTAATCTGCTCATTCGATTTTATGTAACCAACAGATATGCATACTATTTTGCCAAATTCAGAATACATTCCAGCTTTATTGTAACTGTCTTCGGCAGTTTTTCCATCATCTGTTATTCTTTGAGCTTTTTTCTCCCATAAATATTTTGATTTCTCGTCCAATGTCGAAAATTCGGCTTGTTGCGATACTGTTTCTATATCGAGAAATAATATGTTTTCGAGTTTAACGGATTTAAAATCGTTTCGTAATTCAGCCATCGAATTATTTTATTTCTTGATTATTTCTAATTTCAGTTAATTCTTCAGATAGTTTGTTGACAAATATTTGAGCCGATAAAAAGTCTTGTTCCAAATCGGTTTCTATACCTTTTCGTGCTTTATCTTCGAGGATAAACATTTTTTGTCGAACCGTTTCGGCCGAAAACATTGATATTTCACCTTTTAGTGAATGGGCTTCATGCATTAATCTACTCATGTTTCTCTCGTCAATATGCGATTTTATTAACTGCATTTTTTGAGCTTGATGTCCAATAAATTCATCAATAATTTCATTTAAAATATCTTTGCTAAACGTTCCGAAATTATTTTTAAATGATGTTTTATTGATAACAGCCTTTCTTATGTCTTGCTCTTCTTGTTCTTTCTCACTTTCGGTTTCGTTGATTTTTTTCAATTCAGAAACAAGAGTACTTTCGATGTTTTGAATATTTGTATCAGAATCAAATTGTTTTAAAATTCTCATCAATGCTTCTTCATTTATCGGTTTCGATAAATAGTCGTTCATTCCTGCTTCCAGCATTTTTTCTTTATCTTCTTTATATGCAGCAGCAGTTAAGGCAATTATTGGAATGTCTTTTATTTTTTCAATAGATGAGTTTCTTATTGTTTGAGTTGCTGTTATTCCATCCATTTCGGGCATGTGTAAATCCATTAAAATACAATCGAAATCTAGTCCTGAAACAGCATCTACAGCTTCCTTTCCATTGTTTACAATTATTGGATTCAATTTATGCATTTGAAGTAACGAGCGTATATATTTTTGATTTGTTGTATTGTCTTCAGCAACTAAAATTTTTAATTCTTTGTTAAAGGTTATGTTCGAGAGTTTCTTCGTTATATTTTCCTCTTCTTCAATTTGACATATTTCTTCTAAGTTTGGTATTGTCAGTTCAATTTTAAAGATAAATCGACTTCCTTTTCCATAATCGCTTTCCACCCAGATTTTTCCATTCATCATTTCAATTAATTGTTTTGAAATTGAAAGTCCTAGACCTGTTCCTCCATATTTGCGTGTTGTGGAATTATCTGCTTGCATGAATTTTTCAAAAATAGTATGTACGCTTTCTGGTTTGATTCCAATTCCAGTGTCATTAACGGAGCATTGAAGTATAACCTTTTTGCTGTCGCCAGCCGTTAGTTTTAAAGAAACTTCAACACCACCTTTGTTTGTGAATTTTAGAGCATTATTGATTAGATTAATAATTATTTGACGAATACGCAACGAATCTCCAATTAAATATTTCGGAATATTTGGTTCTATTTGAGCTGTCAGTGTAAGGTTTTTTTCATTTGCTTTAAATTCCAATGTTTTTAAAACGATGTTTATGATTTGATGCACATTAAATGTTCGATTTTCTAGCTCGATTTTTCCTGATTCGATTTTTGAAATATCAAGAATGTCATTTATAATATCTAATAATGCTTCAGATGATGATTTTATCAGTTTTGAATATTCTTTTTGTTCTTCGGTTTGATTGGAATACATTAATAAATTTGTCATCCCAATTATACCATTCATTGGTGTTCGAATTTCATGACTCATATTTGCCAAAAACAACGATTTATCTTCATTTGCTTTATCTGCAATACGCCGAGCTATATTAAGTTCTTCGTTTTTTTCATTTAGTTGCATTAAAACAGCTTGCAGTTTTACACTTTGATTGCTGTTTTTCTTAAATGCTTTTTCAAGATATAGCTTTTGCGATTCAATTTCATCTTTGCTTTGAATTGCTATGTTTTTTTGAATTTCGAGTTTTGTTTTTTGTTCTGTTATTTCAGCTTCAGCTCGTTTCCATTCTGATATGTTAGAATCGATTGTAACCAGTTTTTCGAGTTGTAATTTATCGTCAAAAATTGGCGTTAATGTTCGTTGTATCCAAATTTTCTTACCTTGTTTGTTGTAAATATTGGTGTCGAATGTGATTGACTTTTTATTATCAATGCATTTTGCTAGAAGTTCTTTTATTTCAGAATTATTGGAATTTGTAGTAATATTTTTACCATATACATCTATAAATTCGTCTTTGGTATAACCTAATAATACCGAGAAACTATTATTTACCCATTCTAAATTGCAATCGGCATCAAAAAACATGATTGAATTGTCGGTTTCTCGAACAACAATTCTATATTGTTTTAATTCCGATCGTGTTTGCTCTAATAGCTTTTCGGTTTCTAGTTGTTTTTCAATTAAACTTTGAAGTTGTATCGATTTGCTATGAAAATCCTTTTCTTTTTCATCAACCAAAAGTGCTTTTAATAATGCATTTGAAAGATATTCTTGGTAAATCTGAATACTATCTTTTTTTATTGAAGTAAATGCATTTTCTGTATGATTATTTTCAAGATATAATATTCCATTTGTTTTTTCATTTTCAAAAAGCGAAATACAGACAATCGATTTAGCTTTATTCCTTTTTAAATATGGTTCTTCAACATTTGCTTCAATATCTTTTTCTGTATTTAAATATACCGACTGTTTTTGTCTGATTGCCAATTCAATAGGCATTTTAGGGACAATTTCATTAAAGGTGAATGAATTAAAATTTGCTTGTTTAATCATTCCATTTTCAAAATATCGATTTATTGTAATCTCATCATCTTTAATTGTAATAAATGCAGCTCTATCGATTGAGTAATTTCGTGAAAAGAACAATAATGTTTTTTCAATCAAAGGAATAAGTCGACTTTCTTTTACAAACTCATTTGCTTTTTTAATTATATCTAATACATTAACTTCCATATAGATTATGATATTTTGTAAATTCTTATTTCAAGTTCATCAAATAAAGAAAAATGTTCGAATTTTATTTTATTCGCGATAGTTTCTGTTCCCCAGAATTTGTAATAATTGAATGACTTAATATGATGATTAATAGCATTTGTTTTGTTGTTTTGTTGTTCATAAATAAAAGCAAGACGTTTGTGGGCATAACCACACATGTGAAATAGATTTTGTTTGTCACTAAATTCTATAGCTTTATAGAATGATTGTATTGCTTTATTCATGTTCCCAATTATTAAATTATGCTCAGCATCGAGTAATAAATAGTTGTGCTGAAAATTCTCAGGATTGTATTTTGCAAGTAATTTAAAATATAAAATTCGTTCATTTAATGTTTCAAGTATCCCTTTTTGTTCTGATAGAGAATGTTTTTTGTATGTTTCACAAGAAATTAGACTATCGTAAAAAATAGCAATACATTGAGGAAATGTGTCTTCATAAATCTCTGATGAACGAATTACATTTTGTGCACAAATTTTCGCTTTTTCGTATTCCCCCAGCAGAAAAAAATATAAAAGTAGTGTAACATTATTCCATCGTATTGTTAGATTCCCATTTAAATTCTTTTGGATTTGGAGAATTGAATCTGCTTCAATATCTACTTTTTTTCGAATTTGAGTTAATAGCTTTGTTCTATGTTCTATAATATCGAGTATTGAAAGTAATTCTGTCTTTTTAACAGAATCGCCAACTTTATCTATGGTTTTTTGAATATCAAATGATAATTTTTTCAAATTAACTCCCTTGAAAAAATCAAGACTAAAAGCTATTTGTGCAATTTCAACAGCTTTTGTTGTTTCTCCATTATAAAAATGTTTTTCAATGATGTTATTTTGATTGTAATTTGCTTTGTAATTTGAAAAAGGTAGTATATGCTTTAAATAAAAATGCAATTCGCTTTCAAATTCTTCTTCATTTTTCGAAATAATTTCGATTAGTACCGTTGAAAGTTTTATTCCTTTTTCAAATGTTTTAGGATTTTGGATTAAATTTCGTGAATGTCGTAAAAGTGGAAATACATAATGTTTATCTATGCCATTAATAACCGAGTCTTTGGTTATTTTGTATAAGGAATAATTATATAAATCTTTATCTAAATTAAATGTTCTATTATTAATGAAACTAAGTGTATGTCGTCTCGTCGATTTTCTTTTTGCGTTTATGGTTAAGCCATTATTAATAAGTTTGTTGTAAAAAAGTATTCTCGTTGTAAATGCTGTCAATTTCCAGAGTATTGAATTCTGGTTTCTTGGTTTAAATTTTGAAATACGTAGAAGCTTTTTAATTAATTGAATGGCTTCCGTATTTTTTCCTCTTGTTTTTAGCGAATCTATTTGAATTTCATAAAACGGAATTATTTCAGTTTGTTCAGCAATATATTTTTTTGCTGTTTCAAAATATAAATCAGCCTTTGTAAAATAAAAAGTTTGAATTGCATTTTTTATTGCTAACAAATAAATTTGTTTAGTTGTTGCATGACGTAATGTTGTCCATCCTTCATTATTGACAAGTGAAATACAATAATTAATAATAATCTCGGCTTCCTTATGCTTTTTAAGATAATAATATGTTTCGGCTTTTTGAATATAAAAATTGAGCATCGAACTCCTATCTTCTGAAGTTATTTCCGATAGCAACGTTTGGTTCTTTTTTAAAAACTCTTCAAAGAAAAAGTAGATGCTTTCATCATGTTTACAAATATCAATTATTGCAGAAAAAATCGTTATTGCATGTTGCATGTTTTCATCAGTTATTTTATCTGAAAATAGTCGATGAACTTTTGTGTTTTTAAATTTGTAGAGTAAGGGATTGTTGTTGTTATTCAAATATGAAAATCGTTCAATAGGTTCTATTAAATCGAGTTTTTTAATATCTCTGAATAGTACTGATAATGAACGGATATTATAGCCATGTGTTCTTTGGAGTATTCTTAAATCAAAGATATATCCAACTAAACTGCACTCAATTAAAAGATTCTTTGTTTCAAGATCCAGTTTCTCAATTTTTTGTTTTATAACCATTTCGTATGAACAATGAATATCAAAACTTTTGATTTTCTCATTGTTAAAAACCCAATTGAAGGTTACTGAATCAAAATAAATTATTTTCTTTTCTAGAAATAATTCTATGAGAGTATAGATTTGTTTTACTTTCCCATGAGTTTTATCTATAAATATATCGATTGTTTCAGAAGTTTGTTCGTCTGTAACTTTAAATAATTTATTGAAAAGCGAACTTATCTTTCGTTTGCTGAGACGTGGAATTTCAAATTGTTTATATACAATGTTTTTATTATGAACACTTTTTGAAATAGAAACAGAATTAATTGTTGAGTGCATTACAACAAAATCTTTCAGTTCTTTATCACTCATTAACTCGATAAATAATCGCATTGATGAATTATCCATATGCTCAATATTTTCAAGGTATATAACAAAAGGACGAGTGCGCAAACAAATGAAATTTATGAATTGCCTTACAGCTGAGTTTAGAACTGATGTATCGTTAATTGCATCGTGTTTTTGAGTAATGTTTATGTTAAACAAGTTCGAAATGCTTGGACACAGTTTTAGCAATGATGTGGCTAGTTGATTTGGTAATTGATAGAAAAAGTTTGCGATTTCTTGATGTGTAAATAATTCTCCATTATATAAATTATACGCCGTTTCTTTAAGAATATTCGATACAGAATAAAATGGAATAGAACCAGTTTCGGGTAAAGCTGAAACTATGACGTTGAATATTTTACCACTGTCGAGCGAATCTAAAATATCTTTAGCAAAATCGTCTTTCCCTTGCGATAATGTACCAGAAAGATTGATAATTGTTATTTTGTTTTGTTCACAATGTTTTATTGACGTAATGATTTCTTCCTTTTCTTTTTCAAAGAATGTCCTAACTTCGGGGAAAGATATGTTTGAAATATAATCTAAACGCCCTAATTTATAAGATTCGTGTGGAGCCGATTTTAAAAGCTTTAATCCTTCAAGTAAATCGAATTTTAAAGATGTCGCATTTTGATATCTATTCGAAGCTTGCTTTGAAGTTAATTTGTGAATAATACTGGAAAGTGTTGACGGAATTGTAATGTCTATGCTGTCTGGTGCAGGGAATCGATCGGTGATTTGGCGACGATAAATTGTTTTGGCATCATTATCCGAAATCGGATGAGTACCTAAAACCATTTCATATAGGATAATTCCTAGACTATAAAAATCAGCTCTATGATCTGTTTGTATGAAAAGTCTTCCTGTTTGTTCTGGTGCGATATAAAGTAAGTTACAAACAAGGTCGAAACGATTGAAAACACAGGGATTAATGAATTTAATTTTGCAATTCTTTTTATCTATTATGATATTTTCAGGAGCAAGATTAAAATGACCATGACCCTTATCATGAATAACCTCTAAATGTTGAGCCGCAATAATGGCAAACGAATAAATAAATTCGTAATCAACATTTTTTTGTTTTGTATATTCATGTAAGAATTCATAAGAATCCATGTGATAAATTAGATATTCATTGAATCCCGATTCTTTAAGTTTACTTTTTGCTGTGATGTTTTTTTTTGAAAAATGACGAGAAGTTTCATGTTCTTTAATGAGAATACGAGCCATATCTTCGTTTTCTGAAAGGAATTTTTGTGATGTACTTTTCAATAAAACAGTACTCGAAGTTGCAATGTCAACTGCCTCATATACATCGAATACAGTATTGCTCGATAAATGCTTTATTATTTTATATCCATCGATATCTTCCATTTTATCCATTCATTTGCGTAAATATACTAAATTAACTTGAGTTGTTGGAATTATTATATTGATTATTTTCCTGTCATTTTTTTCTGTTTATTGTAATATAATTCTTGTCAATATTCTAGAAAAGATGGAGGAAATTCGTCTTTTTGTTTCATAAAGTAGTAAATCTACTTATATTTGCTTTTTAATTACTATCACATCAATTGAAAAAATGCGTGATTGTTTATTGATAAAGGGCTTATGGAAGATAAAACGATTAAAATTGGAGTCATTGGTTTAGGGTATGTTGGATTACCTTTAGCTATTGAATTTGGGAAAAAATATAAGACAATTGGTTTTGACGTTAAAAAAGGAAGAATCGATGAATTAATGCAATCTAAAGATTCGACTCAGGAAGTTGATGAGAATTGTTTCAAAGAATCTATTAATCTAACCTTTACGACACAAGATTCTGATTTAAAAGACTGCAATTATTATATTGTTACCGTTCCAACTCCCATCGATAAAAATAATAGACCAGATTTAACCCCACTGATAAAAGCTTCAGAACTAATTGGAAATATAATCAATAAAGGAGATATTGTTATATATGAATCAACGGTTTATCCTGGTTGTACTGAAGAAGATTGTATTCCTGTAATTGAAAAAGTGAGTGGGCTTGTCTTTAATAAAGATTTCTTTTGCGGATATTCTCCCGAACGAATTAATCCGGGTGATAAATTGAAGAAGGTAACCGATATTAAGAAAATTACATCAGGATCTACACCTGAAATTGCTCAAAAAGTAAATGAATTATATCATTCAATTATAAAAGCTGGAACACATTTAGCATCGTCAATTCGAGTAGCAGAAGCTGCAAAAGTAATTGAGAATGCACAACGTGATATTAATATTGCTTTTGTAAATGAATTGGCAATCATTTTTCATAAAATGGGAATTGATTCTAAAGAGGTTTTAGAAGCTGCTGGTACAAAATGGAATTTTCTACCCTTTCACCCAGGATTGGTTGGAGGACATTGTATCGGTGTTGATCCATATTATTTAACTCATAAGGCTCAAGAAGTAGGGTATCATCCTGAAATAATTTTAGCTGGTCGTCGCTTGAATGATAATATGGGAATATATGTTGCCAGTCGATTATTGAAATTAATGATTAAAAAAGGAATAGGAATTTCAAAAAGTAAAGTTCTTATTTTGGGAATTACATTCAAAGAAAATTGTCCAGATATTAGAAATACAAGAGTAACCGATATTATAGCTGAGCTCGTTGAATATGGTTGTGAAGTGTCTGTATTTGATCCAGTAGCATGCTCAGAAGATGTTGTTACAGAGTATAACTTAAATGTTGTATCGAGTCCTGAAGGTGATTTTGATGCCGTTATTTTAGCTGTTGCTCATAATGAATTTAAACATATAAATGTTAAAAGTATTGTAAAGAAAAATCACGTTATTTTTGATGTTAAAAGTTTCTTGCCAAAGCAACTTTGTGACGAAAGATTATAATAAAAAATATTACAATAAAGATAAAAGGGCTTACGAAAATTTCGGAAAGTCCTTTTTAATTTTAGTACCTTTACTCTCTAAATAAATAGTTAAAGATGATAAAATCAATGACCGGTTTTGGAAGATCAATTTGTGAACTTCCTTCAAAAAATGCAATAATAGAAATTAAATCGCTTAATAGTAAACAGCTTGACCTCAGTGTTAAAATGCCTTATTTATATAAAGAAAAGGAATTTGATGTTCGAAATATTGTAGCTGAAAAGATGCAAAGAGGTAAAGTCGATTTCTCAATTTATTTCGAACATAAAACGGTAGAGGTAACTAAAGAAATAAACAAACCAATAGCACTTGCATATTATAATCAAATTAAAAATTTAGCAATTGAATGTGGTGATAGTACCGAGAATATTTTGCCACTTGTTTTAAGGATTCCCGAAGTTTTTAATGCAAATACAGAAAATCAAAAACTTGATGATGCAGAATGGTCTTTAGTTATGAGTGGTATTAGCGATGCAATTTTTCAACTAGAATCTTTCCGAATTACTGAAGGAAAAGCTTTAGAAAATGATTTGCTAGCAAATATGAAAACCATTTTGGAAAAGAAAATTGCGATTGAACCATTTGAAAAAGAAAGAATTGTGAAATATCGTCAACGATTGATGACTTTTCTTGAAGAAAATGTTGGCAAAGAAAATATCGATAACAATCGATTCGAACAAGAACTTATTTATATGCTCGAAAAACTTGATATAAATGAGGAAAAAGTGCGCTTAAGTCAACATTGTAAGTATTTCGAAGAAACTATTTTAACGGAAGATCAACCAGGTCGCAAACTTGGTTTTATAACCCAAGAAATCGGTCGCGAAATAAACACCATTGGCTCAAAATCGAACGATGCTGAAATGCAAAAACTTGTAGTACAAATGAAAGATGAACTTGAACGAGTTAAAGAACAAGTATTAAACGTTTTGTAAGGATCATTAATGAATAAAATGATAATTTTTTCAGCACCATCGGGAGCTGGTAAAAGCACAATAATATCTCATCTTGTAAAAAGTGGATTTGGATTAGAGTTTTCTATTTCTGCAACAACAAGAGCACCACGAGGAACAGAGAAAAATGGTGTTGAATATTACTTTCATACCGTTGAAGAATTTGAAAATCATATAGCGAATAATGATTTTGTAGAATACGAACAAGTATATGAAGGTCGCTATTACGGAACATTAAAGAGTGAACTCGATCGTATTTGGGGGAAAGGAAATGTTGTACTTTTCGATGTTGATGTTGTTGGTGGCGTTAATCTTAAAAAGAAATTTGGTGACCAAGCTTTATCTATTTTTGTAAAACCACCATCGGTCGAAGAATTACGAAAACGATTAATTGGACGTTCAACCGATAGTTCAGAAGAAATTGCAAAACGAATTGCAAAAGCCGAACAAGAATTGAGTTATGCTTCTCAGTTCGATAAAATTATTGTAAATGATAATCTTTCAGTTGCAATTACCGATGCAGTAAAAGTACTATCTGACTTTTTAAAAAAGTAAATAAATGAAAGTTGGTCTTTATTTTGGTTCATTTAATCCTATTCATATCGGACATTTAGCAATAGCCAATTACATGGTTGCATTTACCAATATCGACCAATTATGGTTTATGGTTTCACCGCAAAATCCGTTAAAACAACAAGCTACTTTGTTGCCCGATCATCATCGATATGAGATGGTATATCGAGCTGTTGAAGAATTTCCAGAATTTCGTGCTTCTAATTTTGAATTTTCTTTGCCAAAACCATCATATACAATCAATACACTAACCCATTTGAAAGAAAAATATCCAACTTTCGATTTCGTTTTAATAATGGGATCTGATAGTTTAGAGTCATTACCAAAATGGAAAAACTACGAACAAATTCTCGATAAATTCGAAATATTTGTATATCCTCGTCCACATAATTCTGGTGGTGAATTAGTCTCACATTCCAAAGTGACATTTGTTCAAGCACCACTAATGGAAATATCAGCCAGTTTTATTCGCGACTCAATAAAGCTAGGTAAAAATATTAAAGCCTTTTTACCAACAAAAGTTTGGGAATATCTTGACCAAATGAATTTTTATCGAAAATAATACGAGTGAGGGCTATTAACACCTTCATTTGTTTATTATATTTGCCAATAACGAACGGAAATTTAAAATAGTAAGATTTGTTAATTTTATTTTTAGAAGGAATACTCTTAGGACTCTCAGTTTCAATCCCATTAGGGCCGATTGGGATTATCTGTCTACATCGTACATTAAGTCGTGGGCGACTATCTGGATTTGTTTCTGGACTTGGTGCTGCTACTGCTGATACTTTTTTTGCTGCAGTTGCTGGTTTTGGATTAAGTGTATTCCTAAAGTTTTTTACTGAACAAAAATTCTATTTAACATTAGGTGGTGGTCTCGTTTTAGTCGTTTTAGGTATTTTTCTTTTCTTTTCAAATACGATTAAACAGGCACGTCAAGAGCAAAAAAGTAATAAATTGCTTAGCGATTTTATATCTGTTTTCTTTCTAACTATTTCTAACCCACTAACTATTTTGTTTTTCACTGCAATGTTATCTGGATTTAATATCTTAGATGATGGTGCATTCGATAAAACTGCTTTAGCTATCTTTGGAATATTTTCTGGAGCAATGTTGTGGTGGTTTACATTAACTACGTTGGTAAATCTTTTTCGCCGTAAATTTCGTTTGCGTCGTTTATGGTACCTTAATAGAATTACAGCTGTTCTCATAATTGTTTTTGGTGTTTTTGCTTTTATAAGTGCCTTTTACCGTAAATAATCTCAAATCATGATTCAGAGCGAAACTATTTGTGCTATAGCTACAGCTCCCGGAAGTGCTGCAATAGCACTGATTAGAGTTAGTGGTTCCGAGACATTTAGCATTGTTTCTTCTATTTTTCAATCAGCGAAGAAAACTTTTTTACTTAATTCTGTTGAAGGAAATACTATTCATTTTGGTAAAATAGTAAATGGTGAAATTGTTATTGATGAAGTTTTACTATCTGTTTTTAAAGCACCACATTCATATACCTCAGAAGATAGTTGCGAAATTACTTGTCATGCATCGCCTTATATTCAAAAGGAAATAATAAAGCTACTTATTTCGAAAGGAGCGAGACTTGCTCAACCAGGCGAATATACCATGCGTGCTTTTATGAATGGCAAAATGGATTTATCGCAAGCTGAAGCTGTTGCTGACTTAATCGCATCACAATCCGAAGCTGCACATCGTTTGGCATTGTCTCAATTACGTGGAGGATATGCATCAACATTATCAATATTACGCAATAAACTTCTTAAATTCTCATCTTTGATAGAGTTAGAACTCGATTTTAGCGAAGAAGATGTTGAGTTTGCCGATCGTAAAACATTACTTGCGTTATGTGATGAGATTAAGGAAACACTTACAGGTTTAGTCGAGTCCTTTAGTACTGGAAATGCCGTAAAAAATGGAATATCAGTAGCAATTGTTGGCGAACCGAATGTGGGAAAATCGACTTTATTAAATGCTCTTTTAAATGAAGAACGTGCAATCGTAAGTGAAATTCCTGGAACAACACGTGATACTATTGAAGATCTTTTGACAATTCAAGGTGTGATGTTTCGATTTATCGATACTGCTGGAATTCGACACACAACCGATAGTATTGAAAAAATAGGAATTAAAAAAACCTATGAGAAAATAGCTGAGGCTTCTATAATTCTTTTATTAGTCGACGCTAAAGATTTGCTTGAAGTAATTGAAAATCGCTTAGCTGAAGTCAAATCAAAAATATTACCGAAATCAAAAATTTGTTTGTTGCTTAATAAAATTGATACGGTAGAATCAAAACATATTGATTTTTTATTAGAAAGCTTACAAACAGAACATAAACCTGAGGATATTATTACCATTTCGGCCAAACAAGGGGTACATATTAAAAAGCTTAAAGATTCGTTGGTTGAAACAGTCAATCTGGGTGTTTTAAGTCAACATGATTCTGTTGTTACAAATGCACGACATTTCGAAGCACTTTCACATGCTTTGGAAAGTATTATTATTGTTGAAAATGGACTTCAATCAGATGTCCCTAATGATTTAGTGTCAATTGATATTAAGCAGGTTCTATACTATCTTGGAAGCATTACGGGCAAAATTACGAACGACGAAACGTTAGGCTTTATCTTTCATAATTTCTGTATCGGAAAGTAATTTAGTCTTATTGTAATGAAGAAAAATATTATTCTTACCACAATTTGTTTACTTTTTTATTTACTTGGATTTTCACAATTTGATTTATATAGTCGTGGTAAATTGAAGGCTAAAAATCATGATTATAAAGGAGCTATAGTAGAATTTGAAAAGGCTCTGGAAAAGTATCCCGATTCTGCTGAAATTCATAATAGTAAAGGAAGTGCATTTTATTACCTTAATGAATTTGGAGGAGCTCTTTTAGAATTTAACAAGGCAATTGTTCTTAAACCCGATTTGATTGAATCATATGTAAATAGAGCTAACTCTCGAATTTTGTTACATGATTTTGATGGTGCAATTGCTGATTATTCGAAAGCAATTACTTTAAATTCATTAAATGCTGAAGTCTATCTCTTTAGAGGTAATGTGTTTAATGAATTAAAAGAGTACAAAAAAGCAATTGTCGATTATACAAAAGCAATAGAAATTAATACGAATTATTCCGAAGCTTACACAAATAGAGGTAATGCAAAAAACAGTTTAAATGATGTAAATGGAGCTTGTTCCGATTGGAATAAGGCAAGTTTACTTTTAGGATCTCAAATTAATGGGGGGAAAAAATAATTTGATTAGATTACTTCAATATCAGATAATTTTAGCCAACCAACAGAACCATTGCTTAATTTAATTTTAACCCAACCAGCAACTTTTTCAATAACGGTAACTTTTAATCCTTCGTGAATTAGAAATAAATCTGTCCCAGCATCATCAGGTGAGCTTTTAGCCGTTACTGAGGGGTTTAAAACGATTGCAGCTGTTCGAATGTTTATTCTATCTTTTTGGGTTGAAGAAAACCATAAAGAAACAAACGAAAAGATAACGAATGACAATGCTAAGCTAAAATAAGTTCTTTTCATTGTTACGGAAGTCGCAAAAAAGAAAAGGAAAATCAAGATTAAGGCACCAACAAAGAGTAATAAACTATAGATAGACCAAGCGTTTGAAGAACTGATTCCTGCAGCATATTTCACCCAGTTTGTGAGAAAGAATTCGGGGATAATATCTAATTTATCCACTTGACGGGTACGAGCAACATCAAGATTAAATTTAATGTCATCGTTATTTGGGTCAAGTAGTTGTGCTCGTTCGAAAAATAAAATTGCCCGTACAAAATCGTTTGTTTTAAAGTATGCACATCCCGTATTATAAAATAAGGTTGCTGAAGTATATCCACTCTTGTTTAATGCAACATAAATTGGCAATGCCTTTTCGTACTGCTTCTTTGCATAAAGGTCATTTGCTTGATTTAAAGAATCTGCAGAATTTCCTGCAAATATTTGCATGGAAGCTAAAATGAATGCTGTAATGGTTATAATAAAAACCGATGTATTATTCTTTTTCATATTATAATACCTTTTCAAATTCGTTAATTAAAAATTCAGCTTCGGTATATAAATCTTCTTTCGAAGATTGTACTGCCGATGGAGCAAATCGTGCAAATTCACATTGATCGAGTAGTTTTACTAAACGATGTCCCAATTCACTATTAATCTGTTTTGTAGTAAGTGACTCAACAACCTTATCTTTTGTTAGTTCTGAAACAGGAATTCCTAGTTTATCGCTCATATATCCCCATGCGGCTTTCATTACTTCTTCGTAAAATGCTGCATCTTTATTGTCACGAATATGAATTGAGGCTTGTTTTAATCTTGTTCTAGAAACTTTGTTAGCTTGTTTACTGCGAACAGTTCGCCAGTTACTATTTTCTTTAATTTGTTTGCGACGAACAATCACGATAATTAATAAACCAACAAGCGGAAGTAAATACATAATCCATAATAAAACAGTTCCGTAAAGCAAAGAACCTTGTTTTTTAAGGTTGAGGTTTTCTGTATTTATATATCGGATATCGCTTCCTAAAAATTTAACATCTTCTTTCGAATATCCCTGAACAACAGCTCCTTGATTATCTGCTGCATTCCCTTTCTCAACAGTTATAATAAATTCGTCAGACGATAGTTCCTTGTATTTTTGTGCTTTAGTATCGAAAAAGGCAAACTTAACGGCAGGTATAGTAAATGTTCCTGAATGACGAGGAATAACTAAATATTCCCATGTTTTTGAACCAGATGAACCTGCAATTGTATTTTTAATATCGGTGCTTAATTTGGGCGTGTAAGATTCAAAATCAGCAGGGAAAGTCAATTTTGTATGATCAGCCAATTTCAGATTTCCAGTACCGTTAATCTTTAATCTTAATGTTATTGCTTCATTTGCCTTAACCTTAGTTTTATTAACACCAACGGATAATCCAAAAGAACCAACTGCACCACTAAAACTAGCTGGAGCTCCGCTTGGTAATGGTTTTACTTGGATAATAGTAGCTGGTGTTGTTAGCTTTTTAGATGCTTCGTCGTACACAAATTGACCAAAGAAATCGCGTCCAACAGGTTTGCCATAAAAGGTTTCAACCATAAAAGGATCGATAGTCAATTTACCACTCATTTGTGGATATAACAGAACCTTTTTGAATAATCCAGCATCGTAAATCTGACCATTTAGGACTTCTCTGTTTAAGGAAATTTGCTTTGCTTCTTCAATCACTTGCGAGAAAAATCCGGTAAATGATGGGAACTTAAATTCACCAAAACGCGATAATCGCAACCCTGATTTCGGTTTAACATAAATTTTTAAAGTTGCAACAATAGGTTCACCCTCGTAAACATATTTGGTACTTAAATCAACGCGAACAAAAATGTTGTCGTTTCCAATTGAATTATCAACGGCATTTCCACTTTTTTGTTGACCTTGTGCTTGTGGAGATGGTGCATTTCCTTTTACAACCTGAATCGAAATGGAATTACTTTTATAAACCTTGCCATTTACTGTTATTTGTGCAGGATTGACAGTGAACTTTCCTTCACGAACAGCTTCTAAAACGTAGGTGTATGATATCGATACACTTTGGCTCATTTTGCCGTTTATAATTGACATACTGGTACTTTGCGAAGTGCTTGGACCTGACAATACATTAAAATCGGGTAGTGGAGCAGCTCTGAATCCAGAACCTTCTGCATTTACGGTAAATGTTAATCGAAATCTATCACCAACCGATACTGCACTTTCAGATTCGGCTGTAAAACTTACGTTTTGCGAAAACCCTTGTAGTAGTAAACTACACAGAACTATGGTTATAAAATGTTTTATCTTCATTGAAAAACTGCTTTTATATATTCTGTAAAAATACTATTAATACTTTTTATTCTTATTATAATTCTATTTATTACCACGCTTTTTCAATCTTCATGCTACGAGCCTTTGTTTTAGGCTGTTCTTTCATCTTTTCAAGCGTTTTCTTTTCGTCTTGTTGCATTGCATCGAGCATACGATCTGCATCTTCTTTGCTTAGTTTGTTTTGTTGCTTTTGTTCTTGTTTTTGTTGATCATTTTTTTTCTGATCTTGTTTGTTTTGATCCTGCTTATTTTGTTTTTGCTGATCTTTTTTATCCTTGTCTTTATCTTTTTTGTTTTTATCTTTTGAATCGCCTTTGCCACCTTGGTTTTTATTCCGTTTCACAAAAGCCAAATTGTATTTGGTTTCCATGTCGTTAGGATAATTGCGTAAGGCTTTTTTGTAAGAATCCTCTGCTTCGTTTAGCTTTCCCATTTTAAAATAACTGTTTCCCATGTTATGGTAAACACTCGCTAGGCGCATTTTGTCTTTTTCTTTATTTGCCAAAAAGCTTAATTCTTTTATAGCATTTTCATATTTTTTTTGTTTGTAATATGAATCCGACAAATTGAAACGAGCCTTGAACGAATCGGTATTTTTATCGAGTGCTGCAAGATAATTGATTTGAGCATCTTCATATTTTTTTTCAATATATCTGTCGTTTCCTTGACGAACAAGGGAGTTCTCTTCTTGTGCAAGTATTTGCAGCGAAGAAATAAGTAATATTCCAAAAATGAGTATTCTATTCATAGTTTTTTATTCTTTATAAATCGGATGCTTCGAAAAGTTCTGTATGACTAACGTATTCACAAATGTCACCCTGAGCTTGTCGAAGGGTCTGATTCAATAATTAAAAAATATAATCGACTGCTGAACGTTTTTCAACTACTTTTTTAACGAATTCTACAACCTTTAAATGCTCTGGATGATTTGCATACAAATCTAAATCAGCCCATGTTTTGAACTCACTTATAAGTATAATATCATCGTTATTTGCTGGTGAATCGCTTCCTTTTAATCCTATTTCAAGACTAACAATTCCTGGGATCTTTGATGTTAAATCTTCCAACAATTGTTTCATAGTTACAATGTTTTCAGCCTTCGATTTACCTTCAGCTTCGTCTTTTAAATTCCAAATTACAATATGTTTTATCATCGTTTTATTTGTTTTTAATTTCAAAAATCTTAATTCGTTTCAATATTTTATTTCTACGTTCAAATATCATTAGTTCCAATACCAAAAGTAAAATAGCTATTGCAATGAATATTTGAAACTTCTCTTCATAATCGGTATAGATTTTCGATTCGATATCCGTTTTGTTCATTTTGTTGATTTCATTATACAACACATCTAAGCCTGCACTTGAGTTTGATGCACGAACATACATTCCTTTGCCAGCTGCAGCAATTTCTTTCAACATTTGCTCATTTATCGCAGTTACAACAACATTACCTTGATTATCTTTCAAGTAATCTGTGCCATTGGGAACTAGTGGAATTGGTTTACCTTCTGGTGTTCCCATTCCAATAGTGTGAACAATGATGTTTTTATCAGCACATTCTTTTGCTTTTGCCACTGCATCGTCTTCATGATTTTCACCATCGGAAATTACGATGATTGCTTTTCCAACTTCTGACTGTTCGGTAAAAGAATTTAAACCTAAATCAAGGGCTTTGCCAATAGCTGTTCCTTGTTCTTCAATGAAGTTTGGTTTAATCGTATTAAGAAATAATTTTGCAGCTCCATAATCGGCTGTCATTGGTAACTGAGTATAAGCATCACCAGCAAAAATGATAATTCCAATTTTGTCATTTTGCATTTGTTCGATTAGCTTTAGAATAGCCATTTTCGAACGTTCCAAACGGTTGGGTGCAATGTCTTCGCATTTCATACTATTTGAAATATCAAGAGCAACCATAACTTCAACACCACGACGTTTTACTTTTTCAAGCTTCGATCCAAATTGAGGACGAGCCAATGCAATAATTATCATGACAAATACTGTCAATGAGAGAATGAATTTAATAATCAATCGAACGATTGAAACATCGGGCATTAATGCTGCAATTATAGCCATATCGCCAAACTTTTTAATTGCTCTTTTTCTGAATATGAGAGCCAAAATAAAAAGGATGATAAACACTGGTATTGACCATAATGCCATCAAATATGCGGGATGTGCGTATCTAAACAATTCCATATTCTTATGCTTAAGGTATATTTCTAAATATTGTGTATTTTAATAATAAACTAAGGAACATCAAAGCAGCGGCAACCAAAACATAAGGTAAAAACTCTTCGTTTTTCTTAGAATATTGTTGAATTTCTACTTTAGATTTTTCAAGTTTATCAATCTTTTGATAGATAGCTTGCAATTTTGTTGCTGATTCAGCACGATAGTATGCTCCACCAGTGGTACGAGCAATTTCTTTTAATAAAGCTTCGTCAATTTGAACGGGTACATTTTGATATTGTTTTCCATAAGGCGTATCAAACGGATACGGCGCTGTTCCTTCAGTTCCCACACCAATAGTATAAACTCTGATATTATACTTTTGTGCAATTTGAGCTGCCGTTGTTGGATCAATATCTCCTTGATTATTTTCACCATCAGTAAGTAAGATGATTACTTTACTTTTCCCATCACTATCGCGCAAGCGTGTGATAGCATTTGCTAAACCAAGTCCAATGGCAGTTCCATCGTTGATGATTCCACATTTCACATCTCTAAAAAGATTAATTAAAACAGCGTGATCGGATGTAATTGGGCATTGTGTAAAGCTTTCACCACTAAAAGCTACTAATCCAATGCGATCGTAAGGACGACCTGAAATGAATTGTTTCGCAACATTTTTTGCGGCTTCCAAGCGGTTTGGTTTTAAATCTTCGGCAAGCATTGAGCTTGAAACGTCTTGTGCAATAACAATGTCGATTCCAAACGTCGTTGAATCGGCCCAACTCTTCGATGATTGTGGACGAGCCAATGCAACAATCAATAATGCTAAAGCAGTTATTTTTAATGCGAAGATAGAATGACGCAAATAGTTTCGCCAAGTAAAAGGCAATTCGCCATATTCGCGAAGTGTTGAAACTTGAATGGAAGCATAATCGCGATTCCCACGCCAAACATACCATACCACAAGCGGTATGATAATTAATAAGAGCCAGAAATATTCGGGATTTCCCCAAGTAATGTCCATGGTTTAATTTTGAATTAGTTAATAATTATTTGCCTCATCCCCAACCCTTCTCCAAAAGAGAAGGGAGTAACAGCCATTTAAAGTTTGCGAGGCTGTTCAAGTCCCTCTCTTTTGGAGAGGGATTTAGGGTGAGGCCATTCATTTATTCTTTCGTTTCGTTTAATTCTTCTTCCTTTTGTTCCTCTTCAACCTTGTCTTTTTCTATAATAACCATCGTTTCATTTACAAAATTGTAGGCATTTTTTAAACTCAATTCATTCTCATCTTCAACTGGGATATATTTAGCAAATTTTGCCAAATCCGCAACTTTTAATAATTGTTTTAGCTGATTAAATAGTTCACTGTTAACTAAATCAGAATTTCTGAAAATATCTAAAACTTCATCCGAAGGCAACTCCAAAGCATTTACCGAAAAGCGAGATTCAATATATGCACGTATAATTTCGCTCACACGACTATGATATTCCTTTATTTGTCCATCCTCGAGAAGATGTTCTGTTTTCAAACGTTCAAGTTCACGGAATGCTATGGTGTGAGGTGGTTCCATTGTTTTGACTGATTCGTAATTGTCTTGCCTACTGAAATATCGCCAAAGGAAATAGACCATTATGCCAATAATTACTAATCCCAATAAAAACCAACGTAACCAAGGCCAAATTTCAGCCCATTCCAACGGTGCTTTTAATGGAGCTTTGATGTCTTTCACATCTTTTGCTGTATCAACTTTTAAGGTATTTACATAGAGCGAAATCGGATTTGCAAACATCGAATCTTTTCCATTAATGACGAAAGGACCAATTTTAATATTGTAACTTCCGCTGTCGAAACTAGTTATCGTAAGCTTTTGTTGTAAGATGTACTTCTGAGCATCGTTTGCAATGGTATCGATTTTCGATCTGTTTACGACTTCAACTCCTTTTTGTAATGTGTCGGAATATTTTGGAAAAACAACTTCCGATTTTGTTTTTGGAACCGTTACTTTTACAATGAGAAGTGTTTGGTCGCCAATTAAAAGTTTGTTAGAATCGAGCGATGTTTCAATACTTAAGCTTTGTGAAAAAGCTACAAATATGTTCGCGATAAAAAGGGTTAATAACAATATTTTCTTCATGGTCAATCGTTATCTACATTTAAATAAATTCATCAATGGAACGATATAATCGCCATCGGTTGGTAATTTTGCAACATCAACGCCGCTTCTTTTGAAGGTTGCATTTAATTTCTCCATCGCTTCTTTCGATTTGCGAGCATACGTTCCACGAACGGCACTACTTGAACTATCGATCCACATTTCAGCACCTGTTTCAGCATCTTTCACGCGCAATAATCCCATTGATGGAAGTTCTTGTTCGCGTTTATCGAAAACATGTAATGCAATGATGTCGTGTTTTTTATTTGCGATAGACAAGGCATCGGAAAATGGTTTATTGTCAATGAAATCGGAAATGACAAATGCCGTACAACGCTTCTTTATCAAATTTGTTAAATGACGTAAAGCTTCAGAAATATTGGTTCCGGTATTTTTCGGTTCAAACCCTAACAAATCTCTGATGATACGAAGAATATGCTTTTTGCCTTTTCCTGGAGGAATAATCATTTCGATTTTGTCGCTAAACAAAATAACACCGATCTTGTCGTTATTTTGAATTGCCGAAAACGAAATAACTGCAGCTATTTCTGTAATTAGATCTTTCTTTGTTCGAGTTGTTGTACCAAATTCTCGTGAACCACTAACATCGATAACTAACATCACGGTAAGTTCGCGTTCTTCTTCAAAAATCTTGATAAATGGGCGGTTGAAGCGTGCCGTTACGTTCCAATCGATATCGCGTATTGAATCGCCATATTGATATTCTCGAACTTCACTAAATGCCATACCACGACCTTTAAATGCCGTATGATATTCACCTGCAAATATATTGTTCGATAATCCTCGAGTTTTAATCTCGATTTTTCGAACCTTCTTTAATAAATCAGCTGTTTCCACAATTTTAAAGCTTCTTAAAAGGCTTAAATGTTTTATATCTTACCATTTCATTTTTGCAAACCCTTCGACAGCCTCAGGGTGACAATCGTTTTACTTTATGATTTTCAGAATAGGATTGTCATGCTGAGCTTGTCGAAGCATTTGCTTTTACTTTAAAATCGACTAAGGAACTTCAACCGTATTTAATATCTCTGTGATGATATCTTCGGTTGAAATGTTTTCTGCTTCAGCTTCGTAGGTCAATCCAATACGGTGACGAAGTACATTATGACAAACTGCACGAACATCTTCAGGTACCACATAACCTCTGCGTTTGATAAATGCATAAGCTTTTGCTGCTTGAGCTAAACCAATAGATGCACGAGGTGAACCACCATAAGAAATAAGATTGCTAAATTTCGATAATTTGTAATCGGCAGGGAAACGTGTTGCAAAAACGATATCAACGATATATTTCTCAATCTTTTCATCCATATATACATCTTTCACTACTGCACGAGCTTTTAAAATTGCTTCGGGCGTAAGAATGGTATTTGCTGTTGGGAATGATTTTGCTAGGTTTTCGCGAACAATCTGTTGTTCCTCTTCTTTCTTTGGATAAGTAATAACCACTTTCATCATAAAACGGTCAACTTGTGCTTCTGGAAGTGGATAGGTTCCTTCTTGTTCGATTGGGTTTTGAGTTGCAAGGACAAGAAATGGTTCTTGCAATTTATATGTTTCGCTACCAATAGTAACCTGACGTTCCTGCATGGCTTCAAGTAAAGCACTTTGCACTTTTGCGGGGGCACGGTTAATTTCATCGGCAAGGATGAAGTTTGCGAAGATAGGTCCTTTTTTTACCACAAATTCTTCGTTCTTTTGACTATAAATTAAGGTACCGATAACATCGGCTGGCAATAAGTCGGGGGTGAATTGAATACGACTAAAACTTGCACTTATTGTTTTAGCTAAGGTTGTTATGGCTAATGTTTTTGCCAAACCAGGAACACCTTCAAGTAAGACGTGTCCGTTCGATAAAAGACCAATCATTAAACCTTCAACTAAATGTTTCTGCCCAACAATTACCTTATTCATTTCCAACTGTAGTGCATCAATAAAAGCACTTTCTTGTTGGATGCGGGCATTAAGCTCGTTAATGTTTACATAACTTGTTACTGAACTTTCGCTTTGCATAACTTTATTAAAATAAATTTTAGTAAATAATTCCTTTTGTCAAGCCGTTTCAAACGACTTGCAAACTTAAACATTAACGATGCTATTTTAAAATTATTATATTCATTTTTTGAAAATATTTAACAAATTTATTTGAAAGACTAGTTTTAATCTAATTATATTTACCATTAGAATAGGTGTTTTATTAGAAAATGTTTTAATCAATTCCTTCTGTGAATGTATGGAATTTATTTGAAATTAAGTTGTTAGTAAATGAAGTTGGTCTATATCCGTAATATGTAAAGTGAAAAAATGTATTTTCAGGTAAATCGAATTAAAATTTTTATACATTTGTGTAACCAAAATAATAATTGATAAAGAAACCTAAAAAATAATTGATATGGCAACAAAAGCTAAAACAGCTACAGAAACTAAGGAAGTAGCAAAAAAAACTACTGAAAAAGTAGTATCAAAACCTGCAAAAGAAACTGCTGTAAAAGAAGAAACAACAAAAGCTCCTGCAAAATCTAAAAAAGCACCAACTCTCGAACAAGTTCGTCAAAAAGCGTATGAAATTTTCTTAAAAACAGGAAATCATAACGAGCACGAAAACTGGGTACAAGCAGAAAAAGAACTTTTAAAATAGGCTCATTAACATAAAGGCGTTGCAATTCAACGCCTTTGTTTTTTAATTAATAATACATGTAATATTATGATATATACAGAATTAAAGCCCGAAAAATTATTTTACTCAATTGGTGAAGTATCTGATATGTTTGAAGTAAATGCTTCGCTCATTCGGTTTTGGGAAAAGGAATTCGATATCATAAAACCAAAGAAGAATGCCAAAGGTAATCGCCTGTTTACCGCCAAAGACATTCAAAATTTCAAGGTAATATTCCATCTTGTAAAAGAGCAAAAACTAACACTCGATGGTGCTCGAAAAAAACTCAAAGAAAATAAAGATAGTGCCGACCATTCAATGGAAGTTGCTGAAAAATTAAAATCAATTCGTTCGCAATTGGTTGCTATTAAAGAAGCGTTGTAAGTAAATACGAGGGTTCAATTAAGTATTACGTTAAGGTTGAGTATACTCACTTTTCGATAAATCATTGCATAAAAAAAGCGATATTCATTTTACAAACATCGCTTTTCAATTTTCGCTTTATAATTTTCAACTTAATTGGTCGAAGTCGTATTATTATTGTTCGTTTTAGAACTACTTCGTTTGTAATCGCTGGTACGAACGCCTCCTGCTTTTTCGTATTCAATGCTGTCGTAACCATATTTACTCCCAATTGCATTAAGTAAGCGAGTATTCAAATCTTTGAGTTTCGCTTCTTTGTTGTCGATTTGAGTACTCAAACCATCAGCACTAGTAAGCAAACCATTGTAGGTTAGAATGTCCGAATTTACCTCATTCAGAACTGTTTCGTAAATGGTACTGTTCAGTCCATTGCCAAAATCGAACGTTTGTTCAACTTGTTTAATACCTTGTAAACGGTTTTGGGCGATTCCCGCTTCGGTTGAAGCCCCTCTTTTTTTGTAAGACATAATCTTTAAATTTAATTGTTAATACTAGTTGTTACTTTCTCGTTATATGTATAACTATGCAAACGCTTTCCAATTTCTATGCCAAAATGTTTTTCAATAAACTATTTGTTCTTTGGTTATATAAAAACATTGAAAAGTTTCGGTGGAATGTTGTGTAACGACTACACTACATTGCACAATGAGTAAACAATGTTGTTATATAACTTTTCTACATTGTAGAGTAACTAAACTACATAGAAATGTTTCTTTACAACATTGTTTTGTTCCTTTTTACTGTTCCCCAATGACTAAACTACATAGAAATGTTTCTGTGGAATGTTGTTTAATGACTTTACAACATTGTTTAGTCATTTACCAATGTAGTAAAGTAACTTGGTAACATTGTTCGGTAACCTAACAATGTTGTAACGCAATTAAAGGTGAAACGTAGAGACGCCCAACTTGGGCGTCTTAAAACTGAAAACATACCATAAATCATGATTATGACACTGCTCAGTTACGCGTTATGTCATTGATCAATGAATGAGAGATGCCCAACTTGGGCGTCTCTACCTATTCGCAATAAATATCAGACATAGAATAGGATATCATCATTATAATTTCGATATTTGAATTCGAAAATAAAAATCTTTGGATATGAAAAAACTTTTATTTCTAGTCATAAGCATTTGCCTTGTTTCAATGTTACAAGCACAGATTGTTTCTAAAACGGTACACATGACTGTTGCTGGTACATTAGCCGATTCGCTTTCGGCAACCGATAGAGAAAACATAACCAATTTAACGGTAACTGGAATAATCAATGCAAAAGATTTTGTAATTATTCGTAATAAATCATTATGGCTAACATCGGTCGATTTATCTCAATGTACAATTGTTGCTTCTACATGTAAAGGAGGCTTGACGCGTGACGATAACACTGGCCAGACATATTTAATTGATTCAGTATTCGAAGCTAATGCGTTACCACAAAATGCATTTCTTGGTAATCAGAGATTAGCATCAATTATTCTCCCTTCAACTATTACGTCTATTGGTAGTTATGCTTTTAATTTTTGTGATCATCTTACATCGATTGTAATTCCCGATTCAGTTACTTTTATTGGTAAAAATGCTTTTAGAAGTTGTGGAACGATATCAAGTTTAAACTTACCAAAAAAACTTGTATCGATCGGTGATTATGCATTCAGCAATTGCATAAGTATAGCTTCGACATTAGTAATCCCTTCATCTGTAACTTCAATTGGCGAAGAAGCCTTTAATGAATGTTGGTCGGTAACAACAATATTCGATTCGGCACAAACTACAGAAATTAAACCATATACTTTTAGATTTTGTAAATCGCTACGTTCATTTAATATTCCTTCGTCAGTAGTATCGATCGGTGAGGGTGCTTTTGATGGTTGTACAAACCTAAAATCTATATTTATACCTTCATCGGTTATTGCAATAGAAGGTTCTTTTTCGGGTTGCGGTTTAGATTCGGTAACAATTCCTTCATCGGTTATACATTTAGGATCTGGAGCATTTATGTCCTGTCCGAATTTAGTCTCTGTTATAAATAATGCGAAGGTTACATCATTAAGCTCTACTTTCTGGAACTGTATATCACTAAAATCGGTAAACATACCATTAACAGTAACTCGCCTTGGTGATGCGTTTGAAGGTTGTAGTAGTTTAACCTCAGTTCTGATTCCCGTTTCGGTTAAAATAATTGAATCAGATGTTTTTAGCGGTTGTTCAAGCTTAGAAACAGTAACAATTCCAGATTCGGTATCAATGAATTGGGTGGATCGATTATTTTATGGTTGCAAATCGTTAAATTCGATTATACTTAAATCGGCTACACCAACGAACTTAGATAATGATAATTTTTATAAAGTCGATACTAATATTTGTACCCTTTATGTTCCTGTTGGATCAAAAAAAGCATATCAAACAGCTAATCAATGGAAAGTTTTTACACACATTATCGAAGGCAATGGATTTTGGCTTTCCGATTCTATCGTAAATCTTTCTGCATTTTCAACAAATAGAGATTCAGTTCAATTATATTCAAATACAAAATGTACTGTAATTTCTAATCAACCTTGGTTAACAATTACTGTTGATTCAACAACAAACGGAAATGCGAAATTGAAATTTACAGCAACAGAAAATTTTGGGAATACAAGAATTGCAAAAGTTACTGTTTCGGCAAATGGTAAAACAGATACCATAATGGTAACTCAAGATGCTACAATCGTAACGTCTTGGAATACTATATATATCAGAAATCAACCAATATACGCAAGTATCATTAACGTAATTGCTAATTCAACTTGGATTGCAACTGTAAATCAATCTTGGCTGACTATAACTCCAAGTACCCAAGTAACGGGGAATGGAGACATAAGAATCTTAGCAACCAATAATTTAGGAATAACTCGTACAGCAAAAGTAATAATTACGTCAAATGGAGTAACAGATACCGTTACAGTGATTCAAGACCCAATTGAAAAGCTAGAAATCTCAGATTCAACTTTATCATTTAATAATTCAAATAAAACAGCTAAAGTATTAATTGAATCTTACAATTATTGGCGAATTACATCTGATGCTACATGGCTAACCATAAGTTCTCTGTCTGGGTTTGAAAACGATTCATTATTAATTACAGCATTGCCAAATACCACAGATTCGATTAGACATGCTTCTGTAATTATTTTCACATTGGGAAATGTTAATTTATACCGATTTGTATCAATTACACAAGCAATTGATACAGCGTTGTTCGCTCTTTCAAAAACTAAAATTTCATTTACTGATTCAATTAGCTCAACAAAAATATTCATATCGGCAAATGCTCCGTGGTCAGCAAGTTCTAATGTTTCGTGGATAACATTAACCCCTTCATCGGGAACAGGTAGCGATTCAATCACTATTACCGCTCAAGCAAATACAACAGGAATAACTCGTACAGGTTCGGTTACCATTTCATCTAGTGCATCGTTTACGTTAAAAGGAGCTGTTCAACAAACCATAACTGTTACACAAGAAGGAACAACAGCAAGCCCTCTTCAAAAAAACGATGATATTACTCTTTATCCTAATCCAGCAAATTCAAGTTTCACAATAGACAATAGTATTGAAGCAAACGTTGAGGTATATACTACCAATAGCCAATTAGTTTTACGAAAACACATAATTGGCAAAGAAAGTATTCCAGTAAAAGATATTCCGGCAGGTGTTTATGTCGTAAAGATTATAGCCGATAATGCTGTTGTAACAAAACGTTTGGTGGTAGAATAATTGTGACGACCGTAGAGACGTTGCATGCAACGTCTCAGCAGATAACGATTAATAATATTGCATGAAAAACATTGTGTGAAGAGAGACGTTGCATACAACGTCTCAGAATAAATTTTGTATCAGACCTTGTCATACAGATCATATATGATTGACGTTGCATGAGAGCCGTTGCATGCAACGGCTATACGGAAAATCATACTAGCATCAATAAAATATTGAACAGATTTGTTTTAAAACAAGAATGTTTTTATTTTAGCAGAAACAATTCTGAAATCCATGACCCTCAAATTCCAAAACAAATATCGAATACCTTCGGCACGTGCATCTTGGTGGGATTATGGCGCAAATGGATATTATTTTGTGACCATTTGCACTGCAGGTCATGAATGTTGTTTTGGGAATGTTGTTGCTGGTGAAATGTGTTTGTCCGAAATAGGTGAATTGGCACAACAATATTGGTTGGATATTCCTAATCATTTCCCATTTGTACAATTACATTCGTTTGTTGTAATGCCAAATCATATTCATGGAATTGTGGTGATTGATAAACAAAATGATGATCGAATCAATGAACGAACCGTAGAGACGCCCAATTTGGGCGTCTCCATCAAACCAATACAAAATCAAGAGACGCCCAAGTTGGGCGTCTCTACGGTAAATGCATCAAATAAATGGAATCCTGGAATATTAGGTGTGATTATTAATCAATACAAACGTATATGTACAATAAATGCCCGAAAAATATATCCTCATTTCGCATGGCAAACCCGTTTTCATGATCATATAATAAAAACCGATGAGGCATATCAATTAATAGCACAATACATCAAGAATAATCCAATACAATGGGAAGCCGATAAATTTTTTATTGAGTTTATTCCTTAGTTTTCCGTTCCAAAGCTTTTGCTTCGTCCCAATAAACATCCATTTCGGCAAGGGTCATGCTTCGTAAATCGCGACCTTGAGCAATTGTTTTTGCTTCGAGGTATTCGAATCGACGTTTAAATTTAGCATTAGTTCTTTCGAGTGCTGTTTCTGGTTCAATATCATAAAGTCGAGCAACATTTATTAATGAAAACATAAAGTCGCCAAATTCACCTTCTATTTTTTCTTTGCTTTCGTTTGTGTTGATTTCGTGTTTCAATTCATCGAGTTCTTCTTGAACCTTTAACCAAACATCTTCGGGCTTTTCCCAATCGAAGCCAACGGCACGAGCTTTCGACTGCATTCTGGCAGCTTTTATAACTGCAGGCAATGTCTTTGGAACACCAGCTAAGGTTCCTTTATGATTCTTTTCTTTTTTCTTCAGTTGTTCCCATCTTCCTAAAACTTGTTCTTGGTTTTCGGCAGTTTCATCACCAAAAATATGTGGATGACGATATATCAGTTTTTCGCAAAGGCCATCAATTACCGATTTCATATCGAATGCTCCTTGTTCTGATCCCATTTTCGAATAGAATACAATATGCAGTAAAACATCTCCCAATTCTTTTCGAATTTCCTCAAGATCTTTTTCTAGAATAGCATCGGTTAGTTCGTAGGTTTCCTCAATTGTTAGATTTCGTAAACTATCAAAGGTTTGTTCTTTATCCCACGGACATTTTGCTCGAAGTTCGTCCATGATTTCGAGCAATTTTTGAAAAGAAGCTAATGTTTCGTTCATGATTAAAATAAGGTTGATTTGCCTTGCGATGGTTGTGTGTTATCGTCGTTGTCGATAAAGGTTATTCGAATAGAATTACTGACCGATAGGTTTAATAAATCTTTGGCCGAACCATTTGCAATTGCAACTTCCAGAAAACCGGAAAATCCCCAAATCGCAAGTATTTCGCCTCTTTCAGTTTGTTCGTAAGAATTGTTTATTTTGTAAATAATATTGCGCAATGAGGCAATATGAATTTTACAAGAACGTCCATTGTTTACTCTATTGAAATCGTCTAATGAAATGTTGGTTACAGCATTTCCATAATTATCGAAAAAGATTATTTCGCCAATGATGATGTTTTGGTTTACCGTAGGTAACTGTCTATGTCTAACAAATAACTTTTTGAGTGGAGTTCCACTTTTTTCGAGCGATTGTGTTGTGCTAATAGTATCGATAATTGATGAAAACACAACTAGCTCAGGAAATCCATGCGTTGGTTTATCTTCATTATTGGGAAATGAATACATTGTTTGTGGCATTTCGTCAAATACCAATCCCCACATGCCATCATTTTTACCAATAAAATAATATCCTTGGTGTTCGAATGCAACGAATTCCGATTTTAGATTTTCAAGATTTCCACCAACGCCTAAAATATGAATTGTTCCTTTGGGGAAAATAGTATAGCAATTCCGTAAAACGTAGGCTGCATGGATTTTGTCGTAAGGTTTTATATCATTAGCAATGTCAACAATCGAAAGGTTGTGACCTAATGAAAGTATTTTTCCTTTCATTGCTCCAACATACGAACCGTCGGTTCCCCAATCGGTTATCAAAGTTATAATTGACATTTTATTCGGTTTATTTAAGCTTGGAGCTTAGTCTTTTTTGATATCAATGATTTTAAATTCCGTTCTACGATTCAATGAACGTCCACGGCTATTCTCATTTGATGAAGCTGGAACTGTTGAACTATATCCCTTAAATGCTAAACGTTCTTTTACAATTCCTTTGTTTATCATATATTGGTAAACAACTTTTGCTCGGTTTTCAGATAAAGAATCATTGTGCGATTCCGTACCTGAATTATCAGTGTGTCCACCGATTTCAATGACGGTTTCAGGATTTTGATTTAAGAATTTCACCAAATTATTTAATTCCGATCTCGATTGTTTTGTTAATTCAAATTTGTCAACATCAAAAAATACATTTCTCAAAATTTCTTTTCGTCCTACTTTAATCGTTTGTAGTGAAATGTCTATTTTATATGGTTTTATGCTATCCGTTTGGTCTTTCAGTGAGAAGTTCTCTGAGTGCATTAAGTAACCTTTTTTCGATACGCTTAACGCATAATCACGATTTACAGGTAAGCACAATAAATATTCGCCAGTACCTTTAATTGAACTTGTCTTCGCAACGATTTCAGCTGTTTCTAGATCACTTAATACAAAATCAGCTTTGATTTCTTCTTTTGTGTCCGAGTCGATAATTATACCATTAACATACGTAACTATGACCGGACGAAAACGTTTGTCAAGTGAAAATGTAAAGATGTCTTTCCCTTTTTTTGTAATTCTATCGCTAGCAAAATATCCCATGGTGCCTTGAGCATTAACAACAAGTCCTGTTTCATCATTAAATGTATTGATCGGATATCCAAGGTTTACTGGTTTACTCCATGTTTTGTCCGCTTTCATTTTTGCCATGTAAATGTCTTGACCACCAAGACCTATATGTCCATCAGATGAGAAATATAAGGTATTATTATCAGGATGAATAAACGGTGACATTTCTTCACCAGGAGTGTTTATACTATCGCCTAAATTGACTGGTTCACCCCATGTTCCACTTTCTGTTAATGTAGTTTTCCAAATATCCATTCCTCCAAATCCACCGGGACGATTGCTTACAAAATACAATGTCATACCATCAGCGGCGAGACTTGGTTGCGAATCCCAAGCATTCGAATTGATTGGTCGAGCTGCATTTACAGGAACTTGCCATCCCGAACTATCACGTTCAGTGAAATATAAATCACAATGTCCAATTGCGTCGGGTCTATTGCATGATGTGAAAAACAATAAACGATTGTCAACAGATATTGATTGCGAGCCTTCGTTTTTCGGAGTGTTGATTTTATCACTAATTGATTCAGCTTTTTCCCATTGACCTATAGCTGATTTATGACTAATCATGATGTCTTCTTGACCTTTCGTGTTTCCTAAAATATCAGTTGTGTTTGAAGATAATTCTATAGTGAAAATCATCGTTTTATCATCGGCAGTTATTGATGGCCAATATTCGTTATTTGCAGAATTTATATTACTCCCCAAGCTTACAGGTTGAAATACTACAGGATTTGCAACTGCTTTTAATGAGAAATCAACACGTTGCATTGCAAATTTTAATTGAATTCTGTCTTTTTGTGTTAATCCTGATGAAAGAATGGCACGTTGTAAATCGAATTTTGCTTCTTTATATTTTCCAATCGTATATTCGGCATCACCAAGATTATAATAAACCTTAGGACCACATTGCGGATTAAGTTTTGCTACTTTTTTATAACAAGTAATTTCGGTTTCAAAATCTCTTGTTACAGCGGAAATATCAGCTTTTAATAAAAGTGCTTCCGTAAATGTTGAATCTTCGACCAATGCTTTATCTAATTCCAATAATGCACTTTGATTTTGATTCGATTGATATTGGCGCATTGCACTTTCAAAAAAACCACGTGCTTTTGTTGAATTTGATGATAACATCTGTCCACCTTGAGCATTCATATTTTGCCATCCAAAAATCGAAAGTGCAAAAGATATACATACAAAAAAACGTCTTACATTCATTATCATTAATCTAAGATTATAAAATCAGTATACAAATAAAGCAAAAAAGGAGCTATAATGCAAATAACTTAGCACATTAAAGTATCATAAATTCGGTTCTTCGATTCATAGCTTTATGTTGTTCCGAATCGTTAGGTACTAAGGGTTTTGAATCGCCAAAGCCTTTATATGTTAATCGATCTTTTCCTATTCCTTTTTCAATTAAATATTCTGTAACGGCTTTTGCTCTGTTTTGAGACAATATGATGTTTTTTTGTTTATCACCAGTATTGTCGGTATGTCCGTTTATTTGAACCTTTATGTCTTTATTGAACTTCATAAATTCAATCAGTTTTTGAAGTTCAACTCTCGATTCGTCTTTTAGTATAAATTTATCGGTATCAAAAAATACATTTTCAAGAACAACCGTTCCTCCTGCTTCAATAGGTTGAAGCGGAATGTTCAATTCTATAGGTTTCATCGAACTATCTTGATATAGATTGTAATGTTCAGAATAAAACATATAACCATCTTTCGACACATTAAGAGCATATTCATTATTAAATGTTAATGGCACAAGAAATTGTCCCGTAATTCCATCGGATGAAGATGTCATAACAATATCTCCATTTTTTAGGTCAATAAGTTCGAACATTGCACCCAATTTCTTTTGCGATTTTGCATCAAAAATAGTCCCTTTTACATAGCTCACTTGTTTTGGTCTTGCTTCTTTATACAGTTCAAAAGTATATAAATCGGTGCCACCAAAACCGCCTTCACGATTAGATGAAATTATTGCTGTATTACCATTTGCGCTAACACGTAAATCTGATTCATCTTTCCATGTATTTATTGGATAACCCAAATTTATTGGTTTGCCCCAATTCCCTAGAGAATCTTTTTCTGTTTTATAAATATCCATTTTCCCCATCCCCAAATGACCAGACGATGCAAAATACAAGGTTCGTCCATCTGCATGGATAAATGGTGATTGTTCATTTTCAATTGTATTGACATTTGGACCTAAGTTTTTTGGTGAAGTCCATTTTCCTTGACCATCAATATGTGTTTCCCAAATATCCATTTGTCCGTAACCGCCAGGACGATTACTTGCATAATATAATGTGCGTCCATCAGCACTACAACTTGGCTGAGATTCCCAATAGCTTGAATTTACTGGACTTCCCAAATTCCTCGGATTGCTCCATTGTCCACCTTTTCTAAATGAATAATAGATATCGCAACTTCCTTTGCTATCCATTCGACTACAAGCTGTATAAAAGAAAATTCGACCATCAGCTGAAATAGATTGAGCTCCTTCATTTCCTGGAGTATTTATTGGTGCACCTAAATCTTTACGTTTTTGCCATTTCCCGTTTTCTTTTTTAGCAATAAAAAAATCTTCTTGAACAGTGTTGCCTTCCGCGTATTGATTATTGCCTTCAATCGGGAGCAAACAGGTGACAATTATCTCTTCACCATCAGCAGTTAACGTTGGTTCATAATCATCGAATTGACTATTTATTTCAGCACCCATATTTATAGGACTGAATGGAACGGGATGTTTGATTTGGTAAATACAAAAATCAACTTGAGACTTTACTTCATTAATTGATTCTAAATCGTGAGAATTAAAGACTTGTTTGTATTGCATTAATATTTCTAGCGATTTCGATGCATCTTCATATTTACCATAGTCAAGTTGTTCTTGAGCTAATAGAAAAAATGCTTTTGGATACATATTCCCATTGCGTTTTGCGCAAACCTGAAGAAAAGCGATATCGTCTTCAGGCATATTTTTAGCTTTGTAAATAGCTGCCATCATGTAATATGCTTCAACGAAACTTGAGTCTTTTTTTATCGCTTGACTACATGGTTTTAATGCATTGTCGTATTCAGTCAATAAATATTTCCTCTTAGCGCCTTCATATAATTCAATAGCTTTCTTATTCTGTGTTGCATAAGGTTGTGCATTTACTATATAAGCACTCATAAGCATTAAAAGTAAAAATAGATTCTTCATAATAATATTAAGGTATATGCATGAATTTATGACTTTGGAGTGAAATATTCCAATGTGGATGAAGCATTACATATTCAGCTACTTTCGCAATGATTTCTTCGTAAGCACTCCATTCTGGTTGTAAAAATAATTTACAGTCGGGCGATACTTTTTTGCTATTTTCTTCGGCCCAACTGAAGTCCAAATCTTTTTCGATTATGACTTTTAATTCATTTGCTAAGGGAAAATTTGCATCGAGTGGGGGTTTGTTCTTTTTTGGTGACAAACAAATCCAATCCCAGTCGCCCGAATGTGGATGCGAACCACTCGTTTCGACAAAGGTGCTAAATCCATTTTTTTTTAGTTCCGAACAAAGATAATCGAGTTGATAAATAAATGGTTCTCCTCCTGTAACGACAACGGCTTTTGCTGGTGTTTGCAATGCCTTTTTTATTATTTTATCAGTTTCAACTGCAGGATGAAATTGTGGATTCCACGATATTTTTACATCACACCAATTGCAACATACGTCGCAACCACCAATTCGTATAAAATATGCAGGTTTACCTGTATGAAATCCTTCGCCTTGGATTGTATAAAAATCTTCGACTAATGGTAATATTTTTCCATCATCGAAAATTGAACTTTTTTGTTTCAAAATATTTGTTCAAAAATTAGAATGTAAATGTACTCAAAAAATGAGTAAACAGGGAGAGAGAGAACTAATTTTAAGTGTCGTTTATTAAAATTTAACACTTAAACCTGCCATCATACCATAGTAATCAGCCTTGTACGACCATGTTTTTCCAAACATGTGTTTATATGTTGGTTCGAGATTGAAATCAACTTTTTTAGAGAGAGGATATAAAAAGCTAAATCCAGACATTCCTAATGGATAAATGTCTGCTTGTTTAAAACCAGCACCCAATCCATTGGTGAAAAATAATTTTAAGGTGCGATTTATCAAACGATATTCACACATTAATGGAACTTCTATATAATTTACATTGGAATTCGATTCTGTTATTGTGTTATAATTCATGCCAGCTCGCATATTCCATTTTTCTGATATCGCTGTTTTAATAGCAATTCCTGTTGAATACGAAACGCTTGTGTTTTTAACGGTAACTTCCGGTTTTTGATCGGAGGAAATAATGTTTACTTTTAATTGACTAGCTTCTTGCGATTGCGCATTATTTCCTGTCATATTAAATCCCATCATTGGAGTAACACCTCCAGTAATCGACCAATTTCTTTTTGACGTTGGTTCATCAATTGGGAATATTGGGTTTTGATATGCTAATGCAATAGAATTATTCAAGGCTGAATCTTTTGCCATTCCACTACTTAACGAAATGTATTTGTACATTAATTTCAAACTATCATTATGTGATAATTCTTTATTGTTTGAGTCTAGTTTTTGATTTAAGCTTTCTGATTTTATTACATGAGAAATAATACTATTTTCATTAGAAGGTAGTTCGTTTCGAGTATTTGAAAAAGTATTTTTGGTTAGTTGACTTTCGTTTATAATTACCTTTGTAACCTTTGTTTTTGATTTTTGAGATTTATCTGTTGCAGTTATTGCAATTATTGCATTAGGCATTGATTTTTTCTCAATATTTTTTTGTAGAGTATGTACTGCTGTAAGTTCCGATTTGGGTATATGTAATGTTCGAGTAAAATAACCTAAGCCAAATGAAAGCAAAACAACCCATGATGCAGCTATATACAAAATTGTACGTTTGCGTTTTTCTTGGGTGTGAACATTTAATTCACGTTTAATTGCATGAAATGCACCGTTGGGAGCTTCAACCGAATGGTTTTCTAAAAGCTCTCTCGAAATTCGATCAATGATATGTTCGTTTATTTTTTTCATTTTAGTAAAGCAACATTCTTTCTGTAAAATGAATGTTCTTTTGTTATTTTTTCCTGCATAATAGCTCGTGCTCTCGAAAGATTCGATTTTGATGTGCTTTCAGATATATTTAATGATTCAGCTATTTCTTTGTGCGAATAACCTTCTATCGCATATAAATTAAAAACCACACGATATTGAGGACTCAAGGTTTGAATTAATGTGCTAATTTCTTGAGCCGACATTTGTTCTATTACATCATCGTACTGTAATGTTTCTGTTGATTCTGGTAAGTTAATTTCAAATTGTAAAAGATTTTGCTTTCTGTATCTTGCTAAAGCACAGTTTACAAAGATTTTACGAACCCAAAAATCGATTAATGCATAATCTCTTAATTGCGAAATGTTTTGAAAAACACTTATAAATCCATCGTGAAGAATATCTTCGGCTTCACATCTGTTTTTAGAATAATAGAGACATAAAGCGAACATTTTGCTTGAATACATAGAATACATTTCTGCCTGATACTTTTCAGTATTCGACTTACAACCATCTATTATTTCCTTTATTGAACTCAATTATTCTAAATTTACCATAAGATTGTGTAAATATACAATAGGTTGCGTACAAGCGAATGTTTTTTTTGTTTTTTTTGCAAAAGGATAAATATAAATTTGATTCTAGCTAATTGAAAATCTAAATGATACTAGTTGTAGATAGTGGTTCAACAAAAGCCGATTGGCGATTAATTGATGAAGGAAACCTCATTGCAAGTTTTTTTACAGCAGGGTTAAATCCCTATTTTGTTTCTACTGATGATGTTAAGCGTGAAGTTTTACATGCAATTCCACCAACATTCGATAGAAATGAAATATCCAAAATTATGTTTTATGGCGCTGGTTGTGCAACGATTGAAAGAAAAGCTATCATTAAACAAGCTCTAACTTCATTATTCCCTCTAAGTGAAATCGAGGTTGATACAGATATGATTGGTGCATCGAAAGCACTTTTTAATAAGGACAATGGAATTGCGGTAATTTTGGGAACAGGATCGAATTCCTGTTTATGGAATGGCGAAAGTATTGAATCAAACTCTCCATCGCTCGGTTATATTCTGGGTGATGAAGGTAGTGGTGCGCATTTAGGATTAACATTATTAAAGAAATATCTTAATAATCAACTTCCTGCTGATTTAAAAACCTTACTTGAGGATCGATATCCAATTTCACGCGATAGTATTTTAGAAAACGTTTATCGAAAACCAAATCCAAACAGATATTTGGCTCAGTATACCTTTTTTATAAAAGAAACTGTTGAGCATTCATATATAAGGTATCTTGTATCTGAATGTTTTTTAGAATTTCTCGATAAACATGTGAAAGTATTTGACCAATATTCCGACAGAAAAGTTCGATGTGTTGGTTCTGTTGCACATACTTTTAGCGAGATTTTACAAGAATGTGCTCTTGCAGGAGAAATAGATATCGATATGATAATTCAATCACCGATTGATAGACTAGTTCAATTATATTTGTAACATGACAAAAAAGAATTCAAATATGGATTACGAAGAACGAATCATTGCTTTGGAAAAAGAAAATTTACAGCTTCGTACATTATTGGAACAACGAGTTGACTCTAAGCATGCAATAAGTGAACAACAAGCCCTATTTGATGCTTTGATTCAAAATATTCCTTTTGGATTTTGGGCATTCGACGATAATAATATTTGCTTTATTCAAAATAAAGTTTCGAAGCAATTATTAGGAGATATTACCAATCAATCGATAGATTTTTATAGAAATAAAGACAATAAATTAATTGATAGTTGTTTGTCGAAAATTGTTGATGTTCTTGACGGAAAAGAAGTTCAATATGAACTACAAACGGTTAAAGAAACGAATAAAAATGTTTATTACCAAAACGTCCTTTCACCCATCAAAATTAATAATAAAATTAAAGGAATTCTGGTCTTTAATATTGATATTTCAGATAGAAAATTGTTTGAACGTGCTTTGCAGGATAGCGAAAAGAAGTTTAGGAAAATATATAACAATAGTACCGATGGTATCGTGATACATAATTATGAAGGAGTCATTTACGATTATAATGAAGAATTTCGAAGCATTACCGGTTGGACACATAAAGATCTTTTACTTAAGGCAAATTTTTATGATATGTGTGTCCCTGATCAACGTAAAATCATCAAAAAGAGCATCAATGCCATTAAAAATGATGAACAAGTCTTTAATATCGAAACTGAATTACTCGACATTGTTGGGTTAGTAATTCCTGTCGAAATTAAAAGTAAAATTATTCAATATGGTGAATCCTTATTGGTTTTGACAATTGTTCAAAATATTTCGCTTCGTAAGCGTTTTGAACAAAAATTATTAAACACCGTTGTTGAAACCGAAGAAAAAGAAAGAAATCGTTTAGCCGTTGATTTGCACGATGAAATAGGACCACTGTTATCGAGTATGAAAATGTATCTATCGTTAGTTAAAGATTCTAAAGATCTAGAAAAGATAGAATATATAACATCGCATGTTACTGATTTAGTGAAGCAATCAATAACCAGTATTCGCGAAATTTCTAATTCATTAAGTCCACATTTGCTTTCAAATTTTGGTCTAGTTGCTGCGTTCAATAATACGATAGCAATAGCAAAAGATTTAATTCAAGTAAAATTTACAAATAATTGTAGTTCAAATCGATTTCCAAATAATATAGAAATTGTGTATTATCGAATTTTTAAAGAGTTGTTAAACAATACATTGAAACATTCAGGAGCAAAACAAATTGAAATATCACTTCAATATAATAAAAATGTATTATCTTTGTTTTTTAAAGATAATGGTAAAGGTTTCAACGTTTTGGAGCAAATGGAAGATCGCAAAACTGGCTTAGGATTATTTAATATATTGAGTAGGGTAAAAGCTATAAATGGCGATTATCATATAGATTCTGAGGTTGGTAAAGGTGTTGATTTTGAATTGAATACAAAAACAGAACCACTAAAATAAACAATAAAATTATGGCAAAGAAAAATGTTATTATTGTAGACGATCATAAATTATTCAGAAACGGTTTAAGTTTCATAATTCGTGAAATTGCTGATTTTGAAGTAATCGGTGAGGCATCGAATGGAAAAGAATTTTTAAAACTTTTAGAAGAAAAAAAACCAGATTTAGTTTTGATGGATATCAAAATGCCTGAAATGGATGGTATTGAAGCATCAAAAATCGCTTTGCAAAAATATCCAGATTTAAATATCTTAGTACTTTCGATGTATGATGACGAGCAGTACTATAATACAATGATTGATATAGGAGTTAGAGGTTTTATTTTGAAAGATGCTGACAGTTCAGAACTTAAGGCAGCTGTAAATAAAGTGTATGAAGGTAATTCATATTTCTCTCAAGAACTGTTGTTAAAGATTATTAAGAATAAAACGAATGTTACAAACGTAAATATTTCGAAACGCGAAATTGAAGTTTTAACATATATCTGTAAAGGATTAGCTAATTACGAAATTGCTGAAATTTTAAATATTAGTTTAAGAACTGTTGAACGTCACAGAGCTAATCTTTTAGAGAAAACAGGTTCTTCAAATTCGATAAAGCTCGTACTATTTGCCATCAAGAATAATGTGGTCAATATTAACAAATAAATCGACGGGTTTCACTTATTGATTTTAAGCAAATAAAAATCGAAAATTGAGTGATATAACCTTGTATATGCATATCACATTGTTGTATATTTGTAGAGTAAATAAGAACAAAAAAAAGTCTTGTTTAGGATCTTTGAAAAGTAAGAAATTAAAATAAATTGGTAGCAGCACCTATAGTTGTTTTCTCGGTAATTTTTCATATCCTTCCTGTTTTCATGTTTTCTCTCTCTCTCTCTGCTGCTACCTTTTTTTTAGATATTTAAGATTTACAAGCAACCTGCGAGGTTTTCTTTTCATGTTGCGGCTTGTTTATTATTACTAAATTTAATGAGGGTTTGATTTAGTGTAGTGTTGGTTAGCAGGTTGCTTGTATTTTTCTATTTTAATTATTTGCTTTTGTAAAATATTGTTTGACAGTCATCCCATAAGGTGATTGTTTTTTTTTGTACTTTCACCAACAAAAATAGTCTATGCGATTTTGCCGCTTTTTTCTTTTTCTAACTATTCAATGTGTTTTTATAACTCACGTAAATGCTCAAATTGATAGTAGCAAAACAAAAAGTAAATTTGAAAATGTATCGTTTGCTGTTGATTATTATCAAGGTAAAATGATGAAAATCTATGATAAAAGTCCAATCGTAAATAATAGTAAATTTTATAGCTTAAATATCCTCTGGCAAACCGACGGTTCAAAATGTTGGCATCGAAGCTATTCATTGCCCGATATCGGAGTTAGTTTTTTTTATAATTATCTCGGAAATGATACCGTTTTAGGTCGTTCTTTGGGAATTTGTCCAAATATAATTGTAAAAATTCGTGGTCAAAAACGTTGGGGAGCATTTTTCAAATTGGCAACCGGATTTGCTTATTTCAATAAGCCATATAATCGTGAAACAAATCCTGAAAATCTTGTTATCGGATCTCATATAACAAATATGACGAATCTTTGTTTTAATGCTTTTCTGAAAATTACACCGCAGGTTTCTGTAAATGCAGGATATACTGTTTTCCATTTTTCAACGGGACATGTGAGTATTCCAAATTACGGATTTAATGATTTGTCGTGGAATATTGGATTACGATATAAACCTCAAAAAACAATTTTCAAACAATGCAAAAAAGATAGTGTTGATCAAAAAGGGTTTATTCTAAATGCACGCATTTCGATTGGATATCATCAGCTTTCTGGTACGGTAAGTCCGAGTGGTGGACCAATTTATCCAATTTATATTTTTGCTCCATTTATATCTAAACGATTAGGAACCGTTAATAATCTTCGATTGGGAGTGAGTGCTAAATATTTTACCAGTTACCACGATTTTATGTTGAGTGAAGGTTTTTTTCGAGGACATGAATCCATCAATTCTTGGGTTGGAAGTGTTTTTGTTGGCGATGAATGGCAATTAGGTCGAATAGCTTTTTTGTTTGAACCATCAATCAAATTATATAATCCGTTTTTTCAGAAAATATATGTAGATGATGCATATGAAAATATGAAGTTTAGTAATCAAAAACGATGGATTTCATTAAAAGCTGGGTTAGCGTATTATCTGCGAAATACTGCAGATAAACCAAAATACAATCCAAGTATTGGGTTAAATATAAATACGAATAAAACGCAAGCTGATTATGTTGACATATCATTTAGTTGTGGATTTTAAATAAAAAACGATGAAGAAAAAATATGTTATTACAAGTAATGGATTACCAATTCTTTTTGATGAAGCATTAATTCATAAATATGTTTCGTTGAATTATAGTGTTGCTAGTGCTGGTTTTTTTAGTACATCGATTGATCTCATTGAGAATAGAATTAACGTAAAATGCTGGGGCGAAAGTAATTCTTTGCACATCAGAAGCAAAGCTCTAACTGACGAAAAAATAATTGAAGCTCTTTTTAATGACTAAGTCGTGTTTTGGCGTAGTGAAAGTATATCTTTGTCGTCTAAAGAAACATTAACAAAATGTAAGAACATTTGCTTGTTATTTTTATAAGTAATATATTCGTTTCATTAAAAGTTAGAAATAACGGTTAACATAAAAAAGAAATTTAAAAACAAAGAAAATATGTTAGAAGTAGGCCAAAAGGCTCCACTATTTACAGGTAAAACGCACAAAGGCGAAAATCTGTCGCTTGAAGATTTAAAAGGGAAAAAAGTCATATTGTTTTTCTATCCAAAAGATAATACTCCAGGTTGCACCGCTGAGGCTTGTGACTTAAGCGAAAATTTTGATATGTGGAAACAAAAAGGTTTTGAAGTTATTGGAGTCAGTCCAGATAAGGAGGCCTCTCACAAAACATTTATCGTGAAATATCATCTTCGTCAAACATTGATTTGTGATACCGAACATCAAATTCTTGAGCAATATGAAGCTTGGGGAGAAAAGAAAAACTATGGTAAAACATATTTTGGTGTTCTTCGCAAAACATATATTATTGATGAAAATGGAGTAATAAGTCATATCTTTAACAAAGTAGATACAAAGAATCATACAGAACAAATATTAACAGCATTAGGAGAATAATTATGGCAGCTACAGACGACATCGCAAAACTGAAAGAAGAGAAATTAAAAGCTTTACAAGCTACACTCGATAAAATCGATAAAGCATACGGTAAAGGCGCTATCATGAAAATGAGTGACCAAGCTGTTGAAGATATTCCAAGTATCAGTTCTGGTTCTATTATGCTTAATATAGCATTAGGAGTTGGCGGATATCCTCGTGGAAGAGTTATTGAAATATATGGTCCAGAATCGTCAGGTAAAACAACGTTGGCAATCCATGCAATCGCATCAGCTCAAAAAGCGGGTGGCATTGCTGCAATTATTGATGCTGAACATGCATTCGATCAAACGTATGCCGAAAAATTAGGCGTTGATACAGCAAACTTATTGATATCACAACCCGATAATGGCGAGCAAGCTTTAGAAATTGCCGATCATTTGATACGTTCGGGAGCTATTGATATTATTGTTATTGACTCGGTTGCAGCATTAACTCCAAAAGCTGAAATTGAAGGTGATATGGGTGATTCAAAAATGGGTTTACAAGCTCGTTTGATGTCGCAAGCTTTACGTAAACTTACTGGAAGCATAAATAAAACTAATACTTGTGTTATTTTCATTAACCAACTTCGCGATAAAATTGGTGTAATGTTTGGAAATCCTGAAACAACAACTGGTGGAAATGCATTAAAATTTTATGCGTCGGTTCGTGTTGATGTTCGTCGTATTGGACAAATTAAAGATGGCGAAAGTGTAATCGGAAACCGCACAAGAGTGAAAGTGGTTAAAAATAAAGTTGCACCACCATTTAAACAAGCTGAATTCGATATGATTTTTGGTGAAGGTATTTCTAAAATTGGCGAAATTATTGATATTGGTGCCGATATGGAAATTATAAAGAAAAGTGGTTCGTGGTTTAGCTACGGAACAACGAAACTTGGTCAAGGTCGTGATGCCGTAAAACAATTGTTTAAAGACAATCAAGAACTTGCTGCAGAAATTGAAGCTAAGATTATTGAAGGTAAGAAAATCGTTTAATTTCGATTGAATTTATATTATAAAGTCAGCCAGAGTTTAAATACTGGCTGACTTTTTTGTTTATCGTTGTATAGATAAAAGTTCAGATGAAGCTCCTTTTGCTGTCTCAATAACAATGGTGTATATGCCCGTTGGGAAATATGAAACCAGAATTGTTTCATCAATATCGGTTACCGATGGCAATGTTTTTTCGTAAACCAATGCACCTGTGATGTTGAATAGTTTTAATTTTCCTTTACCAGTTATTTCGGAGGTTGAATTCACATGAAGAATTTGTGAAGCTGGGTTTGGCGAAATGTTTAGGTTTATTGTTGAAATAATATCTGTACTTGAAGTGCAATCATTGGTTACTTCTTGAACAAAAGTATAACCAGGACCAGGACAAGGTAATGTATACGTAACATTGGTATCTTTAAAGTCATATACTTGCGATAATGCTATTTTATACGTTCCTGTTTGATGCGGTGTGAATAAGAATTTCAAACTATCAGATCCTTGTACTGTATCATTTACTGTCCATGTAAATCTTGTGCCTTTTGCATAAAATTCAAATAATCTTGAATATAGCATCGGGCAAATTGGACTAAAGCTAGTTAACGAAATTGGTGTAGTATTTATATCTTTTGAAACTCGAAATGTACCAATTACCGGATCACTATAACATCCAGCAGCATCTTTTACTTTAACGGAATATTGCAAAGTTACATTTGGTTTTAAAACGCTTAAACTTGGCGTGAAATAAGAACCATTATTTCCTGACACGACTCCGTCGGCTGCTGTAACGGCTTGTCCCGTTTTGTAATTATACCATTCTAATGTTGTGTTTGCTGTATTCTTTTGAGCAACCAAAGGTTGATTACTTGTTGACCAATTAGCGCAAACCAAAATATATGTATCAAACAATATCGGTTCCCATGGTTTTGCATATACCGTTCTAAGAACTTTTGTTGCTGGACTCCAACATGCAACTCCCGAACTTTGTTCTATTTGGCTGAATCGCACATAATAAGTTGTTGTACTAGGTATTGTTCCTGTTAATGGATTATAGGTTGAACCCGTTGCGTCAGTAATTGGTTGTGATAAGGCAGCATCACTATACCATTGCCAAGCTGGTGTAGGTTCTGTGGTAGTTGCAATCAGAGCTGTTGAGGATAAGCTTGCATCGTTCTCACATTTCGCAATATCAACCTTGTTGGGTGCGAGCCATGGACAAGGTATTTGTGCATTTGCAAACAAGACTGCAATAAGGCTGCAAACTAAGAGGGTGAGAATTTTTTTCATTTGTTTATTTTTATGTAAGTTTATAATTTAGTAATTAGTTGATATCCTAATCGTTTCGACTCCGCTCAACGACCATTTAACGGTCACTGAGCGAAGTCGAAGTGACTACCGTTGCCTTATTTAATCATCCTCGCGTTGTGTGCTACTTGTCGCTCATGGCTATTTTATTCGTTTGGTTAAGGTGTAGCGAATATAATGATTTATTGATTATTACCCAATTGTATTTTATTTTGCAACCAACAATCCCTTTTCTACCTTTGCAAAAAAAAACGATGGGCATAGAACAAGGCATATTTCAACGTACAGCTTTACTTTTAGGTGATGACATGATGAAACGCATACAACAAAAGCGGGTAATCATAATAGGGATTGGTGGAGTGGGGAGTTGGTGTGCCGAAAGTTTGGTTCGTTCTGGCATTCGCAACATCACTTTAGTCGATTCCGACAGGGTTTGTATCACTAATATTAATCGGCAGTTGCATGCCACCGTTGCTACCGTTGGTCAGGTGAAGACGGAAGCACTTAAAAACCGTTTATTGGAAATTAATCCCGAAGCAAAAATTACAGCTTTACAGAAAATATACAGTGAAGACACGCACGATGAGTTTAATCTGGAATCGTACGATTTCATTATCGATGCTATTGATAGTATTATCAGTAAAATCTATCTTATTCGTCAGGCTACCAGAACCAATGCTATATTCTTTTCCTCGATGGGAGCTTCTTTGAAATTGGATCCTACAAGAGTTAAAGTTGCCGAATTTTGGAAAGTCAGTGGCTGTCCACTTGGTGCTCGTATTCGTAAAGTTATTCGTAAAGGCGAACTTCCTGCAAAACCATTTTTTTGTGTCTATAGCGATGAAGTGTTGGAAAATAAAGGTGCAGGATCATCCTGTGGAACGGATAAATGTCTTTGTCCAAAATCGCAATTAGCCGAAGGCGATCCTGAACTTGCAGATCATGAATGGTGTAGCTCAAAAGCGGTGATAAATGGAACCTTGGCGCATATAACGGCGATCTTTGGTTTTACCATTGCTGGTTTGGTGATGCAGGCGATTGTAAAAGGGGAATAATTGTCCCAGTATTTACATCTTGGAATATTTGGAAACGAAAAATCCTGTTTCGAAGAACTAATCGTTTTTTTGCAGCAGAATTGTTGTAATAATCAAAAAAAACACCTACGATTTCTTCCCCCATTTTGCAGGAAGGGAAAAAACACCTACGATTAGTCCCTCAGATTTGCAGGAAGGAAAAATACGCCTCCGATTACTCCCTCCAATTTGCGAGAAGGAAAAATATGCCTCCGATTGCTTCCTCAGATTTGCGGGACGAAAAAATATGCCTACGATTGGTCCCTCAGTTTTGCGAGAAGAAAAAATACGAGAATTATTGCTGCGTCAAGGTATTGTTTTTATTATGGAGATACATTTAATCTACATTCCAAATTTCTTAATATTATAAGTAAACGTAACCATCAAGTAACGTTTTAGAATATTGATTTGACTGTCGTCGATATACGTGCCCGTTACTGTGCGGCTTAGGCTTTGATTTCTTTTTAGAATATCGTAAACCGAAAATTTAAATTCTCCGGCATTGTCTTTAAAACATTTATAGGCTATGCCAGCATTCCACAAAATACTAGGCTTACTATAAATACTTCCAAGTCCATTGTAATGAGTAAGATTAAAATCGCTGGTAAATACAAAATGTGGTGTTGGAGTTAAGGTTGTTTTTGCCGTAACAACGCCTGTATAATAATGTATTTTGGGAGTCGATGTTTGCAACGAGTTTGTTACCATGTTATATCTTGCTTGATACGAAACTCTAAAATCGACATTGGGACTGATATTACTATTTACAGAAAATTCGCCACCAGGAGCACTGTTGTTCGAATAATTTACAGTACCATTTACCATTCCTGGTTGACGCGAAAAAGTATATTCACCTCTAATGTTTACATTACATTTAATGGCATAGACTGGCAAGCTATAGGTTACAAACGGATGTATGGTCCGGTAGCCAGTAAGGTTAATGGGTTTTGAAAGTTGGTGTCCTGACAGCAGTTTTATATTATCGATTAGGGTATCCTTTTGAGCCGTAAAGGTCGATTGGGTGATGTAATTGTCGGAAGCCGAAGCTTGCACAGCAAAGAATAAGGTTTTGGTTAATGTGTAATCGACCAAGCGAATATTTGCTCTGATGGAATGATTGTATTGTTGTTGTAATCCAGCATTACCTTCCGACAAACTCATGGTATTTGCATTATTTACCAACGATTGTAATTGGGTTATTGAAGGAGCTTGCGTAGCAGTAAAATAACTTATGTGAAAGATATTATGGTCGGAAAAAGTATACGAAAAATCGGTTCGTGGCAAGATGTTTTGATACACTTTGTTTGTTGAAAGCGTGGTAGGAAAGCTTTCTTTTCCATTCAGATAAACTTGTTGAACATCGAATCCTGTTGAAATATTTACGCCTTTATTATTGAATCGGTAGGCAAAGCCACCTCGTTGCGTTGTTGTGTACATTGAGTAATTGTTCGACAAGGCAGTATCAACGGTTTGCTTTGCCGCAATTGTTTGAATGTTTGATAGCATGTAATCGAACGATGGTACATACGAAAGCATTAATTGGGAATGCGTTCCCAATGGTTCGGTATAACTACATCGCGACGAAAGTCCGTAATCACTCGATTTTGTTGTTTGCGTTTGATTTATCAATGAATCTCGTTGTTTATTGGCTTCAAATTGATTGCCTGAGGAAGTATTGGAACCATTATCGGGCGTTAGCGATTGCGAGAAATCAATAAAAAAGGTTCTGCCTTTCTTATGAAACTTATGACGAAAGGTGATGGTATTTTCAAAGTCATAATTCTGATCGTTCGATATGGTTTGCTTATGAGAATTCGATAACAATAGTTCTTTATTGTTGAGCGATAATTGAGCAAGCGTTGCATCGGAATTACTCTTTTGAAAGGAAAATGATGGCACGAAAATCATGCTGTTTGACGAGTCGATGGTATATTCCATGCGCATATTGAAGCGATGATTGAAATTTTGTGATGTTGTCTTTGCCGTATCTTTTCGGTAATTATTGGTTGAATCGTTTATAATGGTTGTACGATTGTCAATTGTATTCGTCTCGTTTTTTGTTTGATTATAGAAATAACTTGCTGTAGCAACCCATTTCTTTCCCCAGTTATCGGAATAGTTAAATCCCAGGGAGTTTATGGTATTGATGCCATTCGGACTACTTTCACCTCTTCCACCTTGCGAGCCAAAGTTTTGTTGATTACTATTGTTCGACATACCAATAATTGAGATTCGTCTGTCGCCATGAAAGAAATTCATATTGCCAGCGGCTTGATAACGATTGTCGGTAGTATAACCTGCCAGAACTTTACCAAACATTCCATTTCGTTTATCCTTTTTTGTAATGATGTTGATGGTTTTCGACGTTTGTCCATCTTTAAAGCCAGTAAACTCGGCTTGTTCGCTCACCTTATCGAAAATCTGTACTTTGTCAATAATATCGGCGGGAATGTTTTTCATGGCAATGGTTGCATCATCGCCAAAGAACGGTTTCCCATCAACCAAAACTTTTTTTACGTTTTCACCTTCGGCAGTGACTGTTCCATTATTGACCGTTACTCCTGGAATTTTAGAAATTAAATCTTCGGCTACTGCATCTTTGTTTACTTGATAGGAATCGGCATTATATTCTGTTGTATCACCCTTAACCGTTGCAATGGCGACTTTGTGAACCACCACGACTTCCGATACTTGTTTTGTGGTTTCTGGTAAAATTATGTTTCCAATATTTGTTGGCATTGAACCAGGATGTGAAATTGTTAAGCGTTTTGTCTTGTATCCGAGAAAAGAAATTTTAAGAATATAATCGCCTTTAACGATATCGTCGAAATAAAAATATCCCGATACATTGGCTGATGTTCCTTTATAAATAGATGTATCTTTTTTGTTCATCAAAATGATGGCAGCACCTGGCAATACTTCGTTTTTATTAGAAAATACGATACCTTCGACCGTTGATTGCGCATGCAAATGAACATTGAAAAAGAGCAAAACAAAAGCCAATCGGATAGCTTTTCTAATACTTATATTAGAACGATTGAACATTTCCAAATGGATTATATTGATTTATTTCTTCTCTGAAACTGTTTGCAAACTTGGTCGAAACTCGAAGCGAATAACATTTGCGTTATTCTGTGTATTGACATAGGCATTGCCTTCGGAAGGACCGCCAGGACCTCCACCCATGCCACCGTGTCCGCCACCCATACCACCGTGTCCACCGCCCATGCCGCCACTGTGTCCGCCGCCTATACTAGCACCGCCCATGCCACCGCGACCACCCATGTGAACGCCATTACCGGGACCTTCACCTCCATCATGGCGGGGAGGGCGTTGTCCATTTTCTTCAATGGCTTCCAAATTAACTTGGAAGAACAGTGGTTTTGTGGTATCGCTCGCAGTAATTTGATTACGATAAATCATGTTGAAAGGGATTTTTAATTCACAGAACACCATTTGTGAATCGCGACGTACGGCAACTTCAATGCCGTAACGATTGGGAATTGATAATAAACTATCTGCATCAACTTTAGTGTTTATACCTTTCACCAACACTTTTAACATCGGTTGCCAAGGTTTGCCATCGGCTGTCATCCGACGATGATGACGTGTTGTGTCATTGGGATTACGACGAGCAGTCGAATCATTAAAATGACGATGAGGCATAGAGTCGTTACGGCCAAAACCATCTTCAAAAAAAGGATTGAAGTCGTTTGGATTTCGATAGGGAAAGGTGAATTGCATGGGGTATTTCCCTTTTCCTAAAGCAGTATCAATGGAAAATTTCAAACCTTTACGCATGACTTTTCTAATAGTACTTCGTTCCTTTGTACTGAATACAACATATAAGTTTTCCGCATCATTTGTTAAATCATAGGAAAGTTTACTTGCCTGATCGTAATATCGCAAAGGGTTTGACCATTCGTTCGATAGACCATCAACTATTACTGATTTGGTTTGATAACTCAATGATGTATACACTTTAGGAGAACATCCTACTACAATTAGTAGTAGGCAACTTACGATAATTAGTTGAAAGCTATTTTTTGTCATGGTTTTGAATTTTAAACAAAGGTAAAACCTATTCTATAATTAAAACATTAAATGGGTAAACGACTTAAATGTATTGATAATTGTATTAAAATAAAAAAAGTCTGCCAACTTTCGCTGACAGACTTCCAAACAACTATTAGTAACCCGTGAAAACAGTAGTAAATGTACTGTGGATAATGTTAGAAACTACAGATAATCCGTAAACGACAAGAATGTAGTGGTGAAATGTTATTTTTTTAGCACCCAAAAATAAACCGTATCGGAGCTCATCGCTGTAAAAAGACCCCAACCATTTGAAACATTACTCGGAGGATTGGTCATATTGTTTGAGTTTAAATTGGTGGTTTGCAGCAAATCGTAATATTCTTTATTAATCCGACATAATACAGCTCTATATTTTCCATATAAGCCCAATTCCATTTGATTGATGTTATAGGTATTGTCTTGATTGGGCGATGATGTTTTCTTGGTTAAGATATCTTCGGCTGCGATGATGGTATTGGTATAAACTTTTGATGTTCCTACCCATTCAAGGACGATGAAATGATAGTCTTTTGCCGTATTGTCCCAAGTTAGTTCGAGGGTAACCATTTCGCTTTTCGATTCAGGTGAAAATGAGGTGCTGGTCATTTGTTTTACTTTGATTGTATCGGTCGAAATTGCAAAGTTTAGTGGTTTTGTTGGTATTATTGTTTGTGATGTAACGGTTGCATTATTGTAGGAAAGACTCAGATTGAAGGTGTCGTTTGGCTCAATGTGCAAATCGCTTGCGGTATACAAATAAGTGCCGGCTGCCTGTTCTGTTAAAAGATTCTTGTTTATATAGATATTTAAGCCTGAAATTGCTTTTTCGGTATCGGTTGTATCGTTCGTATATGGTTTTAACGTTTGTACTTTTACCACAATGCTATCTTTTCCTGCCAGAAGAAAGGATTGTATTACAGGAATATCTTTTGTTGTGCTTGATACTAATTCGTCTTTCATACACGAAAATAAACTTAGGGATAGTATCAGGATGATTATTTTATTCATGTCTCGAATTATTTTAATTGAAAACTAATAGAAAGATTTGGCGTGAAACCTAACAAGGTCACATTTGTCTGGGTTAAGCCTGTTTCATCGAATTGATATTCTTTGTACCAAATATTTTTACGATTATACACATTGAAGATCGATAATCCGATGTCCGTTTTAATTTTATCACCAATCAAGAATTTGTATTTTGCCGAAATATCGAGTCTATGATAATCGGGATAGCGAGCACTATTTTTACTACTTGTAACAGTATAGCTTTTTGTTGTTCCGTCGGGTTGAATGATTGAGAAGGTGCCCACTGGTTTCGTATATGGTCGACCAGTTGTGTAAATCCATGTTGCTGCAAAGACCCAACGCCCAGTTGCATATGTATTAACAATTTTAAACTCATTGGTAACATCGTGCGATGCCGGGAAATAGGATTGTCCGTACACATCGAATTTATAGCGTGTTTGACCATAAGTATAGCCAACCCAGCCTGTATATTTTCCAAATTTCCGTTGTGCCAATAAATCGAATCCTCTGGAATATCCATTTCCTTTATAAAACAACTGACTATAATTGACCGTTTTATTGCCAAATTGTGGAGTAAATCGTAAGGTATATTCACTTAAGCCCGAAATATCTTTATAATATCCCTCGGCATCGAAAAGCCAATTGCCTGTTTCATAACTTGCACCACCAATGTAGTGGATGGCTTTACTGACGGGAATCGATTTGTCGTCCGATAATAACCAAACATCCCGACTACCCGATGAAATATCTTCACGTATTATGCGATTTGCAAACTGATAAAATGTTCCCCACGAACCTTTTAATTTAAATTTTGAGGTACAGTCGTAGGTTGTTTGAAACCGTGGTTCGAGGTAGACTTTTTTAGTTAATTGATAATAGGTATATCGCATTCCCGGCAAAATATGTAGTTTTTTTGCTAAGGTTAATCGATCTTGTATGTATGCTGCACCTAAGAATGCGGTGTTTTTCATGTTTAAAATCGAATTGGTATCGTTCGTGATATAATCATATTTCACTTGATATTCCGTTGCATGAAGTCCAAATTCTAATTGATGTGATTGATTGAATTTATATTCGTTTTCGGTTTTAAATGAATAGTCGTACAATTGATTGTTTTCTAAACTGCCATCCTTAAACGTTTTTGTGGAATCGTTACGAACCAAGGTGCGAGAGTTGGTTCGATTTCGTTCGCTATAATAATTTGAAAATGAAATTAAATTGTTGGAATAAAAGCGATCGCTCCATTTTCGCGACCATTTAAGGCTTGATCCCCAGTTTCCCCATTTGGAAAGATCGGTATTCTCACCGCCTATCGATGCACCTCCGCCTGCTCTGCTTATCGTTCGGGAATTATCTAAATCGTCTTGACCATTGAAGGCACTGAGTGAAACAACATCCTTGGGTGTGAAATTATAGGTAATCTTGCCATTTAAATCATAAAAATATGATTTTGGCGATGCCTCTTCTGTTCCCATTCCCATTCCCGATGGTGGCTTCATTCCTGTTGGTGCATCGGCTGGTTGCGTTGCCTTTGATGTTTTACTAAAGGCGTTAAAAATTTTATCATACAATGCTGTTTGATAGGAGCGACGACCCGCTAAAAAGATGGAACCCTTTCCATTTAACGGGATTTCGACATAACCGTTAATCCCCAAAAAACTGGCATCAAGACCTGCATTAAATGTTTTTGAATTACCCGTTTTCCCAACGATATCTACAACACTCGAAATACGTCCTCCATATTTCGATTCAAAACCACCCTTATATAATGTAACATCCTTTATTGCATTCGCATTGAAGGCACTGAACATACCATATAAATGTTCTTGATTATACACGGTAAATCCATCAAAGAGAATAAGATTTTGATCGGGCGTTCCACCACGAACGTATAAACCCGACGACGATTCATTGGCCGCACTAACGCCGGGCATTAATTGAAAGGTTCGGAAAATATCTTTATCACCAAGCGATGGTAATTCTCCAATTTTCAGGGGCGACATTTTCATTTCGCCAATACCTTCGGACGCTTGCATCACATTGTTTCGCTGACTCATAACGGTAACTTCATCAATCTGAGTGTTAGCCTGATCTATCGGAATGAGTATAGCCGAAAGATTCATCTTGGGATTCAAATAGAAATCAAAATTCTTATAGCCAACATAGCTAACTGCAATAGTACTTGTATCTGTTGGAACTTTAAACAATGTAAAATATCCATCAACATTTGTCACTGCTGCTTTTTGCGTTCCTTTTATTGAAACGGTAGCAAAGGGCAAAGCCTCGCCCGAACGTGAATCTTTTATAATACCCGAAACGGTTACATCTGTTTTAGTGGGGCGACCGGTACATCGAATATTGGAGATAGAAATCTTAACAGCTCCCCTTTCATTTTCAGCATTGGGGAGGGTCATCATTTCTTCAGGACTTTTCATTGCAATGATGATTTTTTTTGTGCTATCAACAAACCATTTCAAGTTTTTGTGATCGGCCAACATAACATCGAGCGTTGTTCGTAGTTTTGTGTTTGTTAAAATAATATCAACCCGGAATGGTGATAGTAATGCAGAATCAGGCACAATTGGTGCGTTATACTTTGTTTTAAGTAACATTGCTACTTTATACATATTTGCACCATAGAAATATTCGTTTACCTTAATTGAATCTAAAAGGGCTTGTGCATTCATCATTGAACTAAAAAGAGCAAAGACTGCAATGGTGACGAAAAAACGTTTTATCATACTATATTACTATTTCCAGCGAAAGTAATTGGAAGAAAGTACGCGATGAAATCGATTTGGCAAACAGCACAAATGTGAGGGGGAACAGTATTTTGGGATTTATTATTTTTTTGCGACTGACAAAAAACCCTGCAAATACGTTCTGCCAATGGGAACGATATATTTGCCGACCATAATAGTTTCATGAGTAAAATGTGCAATGTGCGATAATGCTACAATAAATGATTTATGAACCCGCACAAATTTGTCTTCCGGCATCTTGAGCGAAATGTTTTTAAGATTCATCAAGGTCATATAGGATTTTTCCTTTGTATAAATCTTACTATAATTATCCAAAGCTTCTATATATAGAATATCGGCAAACTGAATTTTAACATTTTGATAATCAATCTTGACAATTAAATAATCATCATCAGTAATTGTTTTGACAACTTGGTTTTGTTCTATTTTTTTTCGAGCCTTTTGCACTGCTTTTTCAAACCTTTCGAATGAATATGGTTTCAATAAAAAATCCACGGCATCGAGATCAAAACCTTCAACGGCATACCGACTATAGGCTGTTGAGAAAATAACTAAGGGCGTGTATTGAATGCTTTTCGCGATATCCATACCCGTAATTCCTGGCATATTGATATCCAGAAAGAGCAAATCTGGCTTATCGTATTTAATCTTTTGAATTGCTTCAAAGGGATCGGTGGTACAGCTAATCAAGTTCAAATAGGGAATCCTTGAACAAAATTCCTGAATTATTTTTAATGCAGGTGGTTCATCATCGATTGCAATACAATTTATTTTCATATTGTCTGTATTTCTAATAAAACATTGAAATAACCATGCGTATCGGTTATTGTTAGGCTATGCCGATTAGGATAGACTAGTTGCAAACGTTGTTTTACATTATTTATTCCCAATTTTGAAGTGGGCACAACAATATCGAACAATTGATTATGAACCGAAAACGCGATTTGAGACCCTGTTATCTGCAAAAGAATAATTATTTCCGATTGTTCATGAGCGCTAATACCATATTTAAAGGCATTTTCAACAAAGGGTTCCAACAGTAAAGGCGCAATTTGGACGTTATCATCATCACCTTCAACGGTAAAATTGACTGTAGTTTTATCGGTCAGTCGTAGTTTTTGTAATTCAATATATTGTATCAAATAATCAACTTCCACAGATAAGGGAACAAATTCCGATTCCGATTCCGTTAAGAGGTACCGCATCATACCCGACAATCGCATAATAGCATCGGGAGTTTTCGACGAGTTTTCGATCGATAGCGAGTAAATACTATTAAGAGTATTGAATAAGAAATGAGGATTTATCTGGGCTTTTAGCGTTGCAAGTTCCGCTTTCGATTTTGCTGTTTCGGCAATTTGCTTTTTTTGGCGTGCATCGAATAATTCTTCTAAAAGTTTAATTCCAGTACTTAAAGTGAACACTAATAAGAAAATTAAAATTGGCATTAATGGCATGAAACCATGAGGTCGAGGCCGAGGTTCGTTTATAAAATGCTCAGGTATTTGATGTGCTTCAAAGTGAGGCTTTTGATGTGGAAAGAGAAGTACTATTACGACTGGAATCAACAAAGAAAAGAATAAAAAGAGCAGATATTTTTTTTTCAAGAGATATCGTGGCACTAAAACATGGAGATTCAAATAGAAATAGGCAACTAATACTAAGTTTGGCAATATCCCCATCAAAACCATGTCGAATCGGATATTTAATTTTGGAAAAAGCACAAAGGGAAGCATGAAAAATGCTAACCACGCTATGAAATGGACACTGATTTTTAAAGCTTTTTCATTCATATGACAAGAGTGTTTTTTATAGTTATTGTGATACGATGTTTTGAAATCTTTATTGAAACAAAGCTACACAAAACAGGAAAAAATTCTTTACTTTGGGGCAACTGTTTACAATCAGATTTCTGTTGTTCACCGCCAGAACAGTCGGGGCAGTTGAAAGTTGAAACGTCTGTTGAGTTGATCCGATGAAAAAATCGAATTGAGGAATAGTCTATAAAACTTTTTTACGAGGCACCGTCGTTTGAAATTCTTTTAAATAAAAAGGAGCGAAATATGCTGTATCGGCAAATGTTTTTGATTGATATGCACTCTCAGATAATTCGCACATCCATCGAGCAGAAGCTAATGTGTCGATAAACCTTGCGTTTTGTGATGTTAAAACCGTTTTCGATTTTTCACTGCCATCACCAGCAAAGACAATCGTATTTTCTTTTAAAAGTTCTGAGAATGAATTGTCGTCTAAAATTACAGGAACATCTTCAATAATTGCATGTAAATCGGCATCAACAATTGTTGCATAAACTTCCATCCTGCGTGCATCAATCATCGGGCAATATAAGGTATTTGCATTATTCCCATATTCTTCTCTGATTCCCCAAGCCAAAGCTTTAAGAGTTGAAATAGCAATGAGGGGAATGTCTAATGCATAACACATGCCTTTTGCTACCGATGCTCCAATTCGTAAGCCAGTATATGATCCCGGTCCTTTACTAACTGCAATTGCATCTAATTGTTTTGGCGTTAAACCTAGTTCTTTTAAAAGTTCGTCAATCATCACCGTAATTAGCGATGAATGAGAGTTCTCTTTTACGATTTCTTTAAACGCTATCAATTTTCCATCCTTTGCAATAGCAACAGAACAAACAGGTGTTGCCGTTTCTATTTGTAAAATTATTGCCATTTATCGTAAATATGGATTTAAAGCTTTTTCATTGCCAATTGTTGTGTATTCTCCATGACCAGGATAAACAACAACATTCTCGGGCAAAATCATTAGTTTTGATTTAATGCCATTTACTAACTGCGATTGATTTCCACCTGGTAAATCTGACCGACCAATGCTACCTTGAAATAAAATGTCGCCAGGGAATAAATCGCCTTGTTCTTTATTGTAAAAACAAATTCCACCTGGTGAATGTCCAGGAATTAAAAGAATATGCAATTCTGTATTTCCAAAAGTAATAACATCACCTTCGGTAATGAATTTGGTTAATTTTGGCGGTTGTTCCATATCAAGTCCAAAACTCTTTGCATGAGCTTTTGCTGAATCTATAAAAAGCTGTTCGGCTTCGTTTGCTTCGAAACTAACATCTTTGTAAGTTTTGGAAATATAATTCGCTCCAAATGCATGATCAAGATGACAATGGGTGTAAATAACTTTTTTAAGTGTCAGCTTCTTTTCTGCGATAAAGTCCGATAACTTCTTTTTTTCTTCAGGAAAATAACATCCCGGATCTATAACAACGGCTTCTTTTGTTTCGTCAAATAGTACAAAAGTATTCTCTGCAAAAGGACTAAATTGAAATGATTGTATTTCCATCTTTTAATAAACTAATAATTCTAAACTAACTATTTATTCTCGCCAATTCCTTTAAGCATTGGCACAAACGAGAATGTTCCATGATCAATGATTTCAAACTCTAGTTCCGATTTACGAACAACTTCGCGCATTATCTGCACATCAGTTTCACCGACAGGAGCAATGAGTTTGCCTCCAATTTTTAATTGTCCAAGCAAAGCTTGAGGAATTTCAGGTGGAGCAGCTGTAATTATAATTTTATCGAAAGGACCATAATTTGGTAAACCCTTATATCCATCGCCTAAAAAAGTTTGCAAATGAAAACCAAGCGATGGTAATAATTTACTTGTTTGAATATATAAATCTTTTTGACGCTCAATTGTGTAAACTTTTGCACCAAGTTCAACTAAAACGGCTGCTTGATAACCTGATCCCGTTCCAATTTCTAGGATTTTTTCACCTTTTTTTACATTAAGAACTTGCGATTGAAATGCAACCGTATATGGTTGTGAAATAGTTTGACCAGCACTTATTGGAAATGCTTTGTCAACATACGCATAGTCTTCAATGCCTTTTGCCATAAAAAACCAATGACGAGGTATTGTACCTATTGCTTTTAAAACAGCCTCGTCCGTTATACCTTTTTTCCTGATTTCCTCAACCAGTTTTTTTCGTAATCCTTTATGTTTAAAGGTATCTTCCATATTATAAATCGTTCCGTATTAAACTATCAACCACACCTTCTTTCAATGAAAAATTAGATTGGATAATAGTTTGCAAAGATAACTTTCTCATAATAAAATCAACAAATACTGCAGCTATTCCTATCATATCAACTCGCATCGGATCCATTCCTTGTACTTTAACGAGTTCCTGTTGAGATAGATTGATGATTTTGTTTTTTAATGGTTCAAACTCAGAATATTTAATTTTGAAAGATGTTTCTTGCGATTTTGCTAATTGTTTTTCAGCTACAATCATATCACGAAAAGTATCAAAAGCACCAGAAGAGCCAATTAAAAAGGTTGCTGGGGATACTTTAAACGCATCGAATAAAGGTTGAAGTTTTGATTCAACATACTCTTCAATGTTTCGTATATCAATGCTTTGAAAAGGATTACTCGGTTTGAATAATTGCAGTAGTCGTGAAACTCCTATTTCAAAACTATGTTTCCAAAATAGTTGTTCATTATTTGCCAAGATAAATTCATTACTCCCACCACCAATATCCAATATTAAACCAATGTTGGTGCCCCAATCGAAAGCCAATTTATTGCCATGATATATTAATTCAGCCTCACGTTCGCCTGAAATAATATGAATTTCTAAGTTTAATTCATCTTTTACTGTTCTAACGAAATCATTTCCATTTTTTGCATTGCGCAAAGCAGAGGTTCCAAAAATGAAAACTTTGTCTGGTTTGTATGTTTCGATTATTTGTTTTTGAATAGCAAGACTATGAATTCCCCGTTCGAATGCATCAGGAATAATAATGTGATCGTTTATACCACCAAGGCCTATTTTGGGTGCAAGCTTCTCGTTAAATATTTTATTTGTACTGCCGTTGGGAAGTATATCAACAATAAGGAGATTAAACGTATTTGTTCCTAAATCGAGAACGGCTATTCGCATATATGTTTAGTTCCTAAAGGGGATAGAATTGAAGATACATTAATCGGTAGTTGCTGCAAATGTTGGATTTGGCATTCGGTTTCCTTCTTCGTCCCAAAGTTTTTGGTCAATGTTTTTATCTTGTTTAAACATTATTTCTTTTTGCTTTTGACCATTTTCATACCAAAAATAGGTAAGTCCTTCTTTTTTGTTTTCAGAGAAATTTGTTTCACGACGTTTTTGTCCATCAGAATACCAGTAAGTCCAAGTACCTTCTTTTTTGCCATTTTTAATTTGACCTTTTATCGCAATCTTTCCATTTTCGTGTTTTTCATAACACGAACCCGAATATGGTTTACCGTCTTTCATATACATTTTATCAACTTTTTCCAATTCGCTGATTTGAATAGGTGGTTGACTATTAGCAAGAATAGAGATAAATAAAATTGATAGTATTAACAAAGCCTTTTTCATAGTACTCGTTTTTTGTATTAACGCAAATTTACACGGAAAATAGTATTTTGGTGCTCGTAAAAATCATTTTTTTGTATTAATTGTATAATTTTCTTATAACAAAATGCTTATCTAATTTATTTACTAAATATATACTTCTATATCTTGACATTTTTCGTGCCAAATCATTTTATAAAATCAGTTACCTTTGCAAGAAAAAATATGCGAATCGACATACTTACCATCTTTCCCGAAATGTTTGATGGTCCGTTCAATAATTCAATAATGAAACGGGCTAAGGCTAAGAATATTGTTGAAATCCATATTCATAATATTCGCGATTTTTCGTTAGATAAGCACAAACGAGTTGACGATTATGCTTTTAGTGGCGAAGCTGGGATGGTAATGCAGGTTGAGCCAATACATCGATGTATCGAAACGTTAACCAAAGAACGAGTTTACGACGAAATAATATTTATGACTCCCGATGGTGAACGCTTTTCGCAAGCTGAGGCAAATAAACTATCGAGTCGAGAAAATATTATAATCCTTTGTGGACATTATAAAGGAGTTGACCAACGAGTTCGTGATTTTTTAATTACAAAGGAACTATCTATTGGCGATTATGTTATTACTGGTGGAGAGCTTGCAGCAGCGGTTGTAACTGATGCAATTGTTCGACTTATTCCCGGTGCAATTTCGGATATTCGATCGGCACTTTCTGATTCGTTTCAAGATAACTTACTCGCTCCACCGGTGTATTCTCGACCTGAAAATTATAATGGATGGACGGTTCCAGAAATTCTACTTTCGGGTAATGATAAGAAAATTGATGCTTGGAAAATGGAACAAGCTTTTGAAAAAACCAAACGGTTGAGACCCGATTTACTGGTGGATTAATTATCCATTTTTTAAAAATGTGTTGGCTTTGAATCACCTAAACTTTCAAATGCTCTCGATAAATCAAAATGAATTGAATTGATTTGAGGAATAGTATCGTTGTTCGCTTGTCTTTTTACCGAATTGAAAATTGAAATCGCAGCAACATAAGCATCCGAACCTGAAACAGCAATTGTATTCTCTACTAATTCGGTTAATGATTTAAGTGCATTTAATACTGCTTGTAATTCGTTAAATGAGTTTAACGCTTTTTCAAATTCATTGATATCGATATAGTTTGGTGCAATTGCAGGTACGTTCTTTGCGTGACCTAAGCATTTGGATACGAATGGAACTTGTTCCTCTTTTAATTTTGGAAGCAAAAGTCGTGATGATGAATCAATGTCATTTAAATATGGCATTTTAGCTCTAATGGCTTTAATCAAATCAATAATTTCGTTAATCGATTTTGGATTTATTTCTTTCGAAATTACATTACTCATAATCCAATAAATTAAAAGGTTTGACTTAAAATGCCTTGTTTTTGCTTGTTTATTTTTATTCTCAATAAAAATCTAATGCAATTTAATCAATTTATTGAAGAAATACTATTCGTTACGTAATAAAATTTTGACAAAAATTATTATGCTAAACTAAACCGTTTACCAGGGTATGTTTTAATTAATCCATTAAATTCTAAACTAAGCAGTATAGCCGAAATTTTATTCATTGGGAGTTTACTCCGAGAACAAATAATATCAATATTAACATCTTGTTCGCTGGAAACAATTTTTAGAACGTGATTTTCATCTTCTGTTAATTCTACAAAAAGCGATTTTTGAATCTCTTTCTTTTTTGAACCTTTTATTTCCCAGTTTAAAAGATACTCGATATCTTTTATAGAAGTTATTAATGCAGCTTTATTCTTTCTGATGAGGTTATTGCAACCAACTGAATATTTGTCGGAAACTTTACCGGGGAAAGCCATTACATCTCTATTGTATGCATTGGCATATTCTGTTGTAATTAATGCACCACCTTTTTCGCCAGATTCAACAACGATGGTTGCATCAGTTAATCCAGCAATTATTCGATTTCGTTTTACGAAGTTCGATTTATCAATTGGCGATTTACTGCAATGTTCGGTTATTAAAGCACCATGTTCCGAAATTTCTTTTGCCATAGTTCTATGGTCAGCAGGGTAGATTGTGTCGAGTGCATGACCTAAAACGCCAATTGTCTTTAACCCATTTTCTAATGCAAGTTTGTGTGCACAAATATCAATACCATATGCAAGTCCGCTTACGATTAATGCATTGTGCGATTTTAAATCAGAGATTAATTGCTTACATAAATCTTTGCCATAAGCTGTGGCATTTCTTGTTCCAATTATTGCAATACTTTTGGGTGCATTGATATTGCAATTTCCTTTTACAAATAAGACTACAGGAGCATCTTCGCATTGTTTGAGGCGAGTAGGATAGTTTTCTTCATTAAAGACAAAAGCTTTAATGTTGTGTTTTTCAATAAATAGAAGTTCGTTTTCTGCTCTTTTTAAAGTGTCCGCATTTGCAATACTTTCGGCAAGAAACTCGCCAACTTTAGGAATACGTATAAGATTTTGCTTTTTTTCTTTGAAAATACCTTCAGCACTTCCAATGTATGCAATGAGGTTTTTTGCAATAATATCTCCAACTCCAGGTATAAAACTAAGAGCTATGTAATATTTTAGTTGTTCCGGAGTCATTGCACTTTGGGCACGAGTTTACTTATTATTCAAATGAACAATAAAGGCAATTTTCTTTTCTATTTCATCATCTTCGCCATTGTGCGATGAAGTATAAACTCTAACTGGAGCAATTGATTTTACTGTTTTACAAATAGCCAATGTTTCCCAATCGATATACCAATCTTCAACAAATATGATTGATTTCACTTCATCTAAATCCATTTTAGAATTTATGCGAAGCGTATCGTAACTATCTGTTTTAGGGTTTTCAACAGAATATAATTTTGTGCATTCTCCCATATTGGTTTTAACTTCCTCGATACTTAGTTTTTTCTTTTGATCAAAGAAATCATACGCAATTACTTTTTTACGTATGACATTCTCAAGTAAAATGTTCATAAATCGTTTAGGATTCAAGTCGGCAAGCCATTCGGGAACTGTTTCGTTATATAATGAAAATTCGGTTGTTACATTCTCTTTTATCAATGTGCGTTTGCCATGCTTTTCTCCTGTTTTTTGTTTCACAAGAAAGAGCATTTTTTTCAACTGATCGGTTTTTGCTGTATCATCCTCTTTGTAGTAAACTTTCACAGGACACCATGATTTTACTGTTTTAGTCAATGTAAATGTATGGCTATTAAAATGCCAGTTTTCTGTAAATAATAGTTTCGTTAATTCATTTTTATCGAATCCAAATTGACGAATAATCAACGCAGTGTCACCTAGTTTTTCATTAACACCAACAACCGTATCTTGCCATGAACCAATAACAGCTTTAATTTCGTCTTTCGAAAGTACTTTTGCTGTATCGAAAGGATCGTAAACTGTAATTTTGTCAGCCAATGTTGTAGAAATGAGTTTGGATGTAAAGTCAGTTTTATCGAGCGACGAGAATATTTCTGAACTTTCGGGAAGTTTTATTAAACTCTCATATTTTACTTGAATTTCGTTTGGAATCAAATCATTTGTCAATGATTTATCGTTGCTTGATTTACAAGACCAAAGAGAAAATATTGCAAATAACAAAGCATAAAAAATCCTTTTCATTCGAATGGAATTAATTGTTGTGAAAAATTAATGTTTGTAATAGTATTTTAGGCAAAGTCCAATATTTACAATAAATAATTTAGCAGATGATTTTGTTACAACTTCCATGGTTGGATGCCAGTCAATACTTATTGCGAATGGAATATCTCTAGGTATAAGTTCTACGCCTAATTGTCCATCAGCACCAGCACGAAATGTATCATTTAATTTCTTCCATGTTCCAGCATGTAAACCCATGCCAACATAGTAACGAAACGTTTGTGGAATTTCTGGAAATGGGTTGAAAAAGGTGAAAATACCTTGAACTAAAGCACCGTTTTTGAAATCAGACATTGCTGCTATTTCAATACTTTTTTGAGGATCAACTAAGAATTTGAATGCAGGTCCAACTAAAGGGGTTGGTAAATTAATGGCGTTCTTATCGGTACTAGGACTTACAATTTCCATACGGCCACCAAGTGACCAGTTGTAGATATTTCGTCCACCTTTTTGTGAAAAAGATGTTAAACTAATAGTAATTAAACTTGCTGTAATTACTGCTTTTATGATTCTCATAACTAGTATAATTTGATGTTATCTAATGTTTTAATTATTTGTTCTAATTCTTTTGTTTTAAGTGAATTAATACAAATTGGTGGATATTTCACAATCTGACGGTCTTGTCTACGGTATATAATCAATAAGGTTTTCAATCTTTTCTTTTGAATTTCATATTTGTGAAATTCGGCTAAAGGAAAATCGAATGATTTAGCTTTTTTACCAAAGGTCAACAGCTGATAAAATCGAATGGTAATTTTTCCTAATTCGGTACTAAATGAAATGAAATTATAGTCTTTCGTGATTCTATAGATATTGTATGAAAGATATATGACTAAAACGGCCAAAGAAAGGAAATGTCGTGAAAATCCAATTTTTGCATCTAAGTCGTCTATCGTTGTAAAAGCGGCAATAAACGCACCTGCAATAATTAATATTCCTAATCTTCGAAGCTTGTTTTTTACAGTGTAATTTGAATTGTCGAATGTCATTGTATCTGCTATTTTATTTTCAAAAGTAAGGTTTAATCGTGTATTAACAAAAAAATAGTTTTAAACATTTCATGAAATTGACGAGAAAAGAATAAAAACTGCTTCGTTATTTGCTGAAAATGATGTTTTTTTGCAATCTGAAATAAAAATAAAAAAGATGGGACTAAAATGTGGTATTGTTGGTTTGCCAAATGTTGGAAAATCAACACTCTTTAACTGTTTAACAAATGCAAAGGCACAGGCTGCCAATTTTCCATTTTGTACAATCGAACCAAATGTGGGAATGATTACCGTTCCCGATCCTCGTTTGCAGATTCTCGAAACGCTTGTAAAACCCGAAAGAGTGGTTCCAACAACAGTCGAAATTGTTGATATTGCTGGTTTAGTAAAAGGTGCTAGTAAAGGCGAAGGTTTAGGAAATAAATTCCTTGCCAATATTCGCGAAACCGATGCTATTATTCATGTTGTTCGTTGTTTCGATAATGAAAATATTACGCATGTTGATGGTTCAATAAATCCAGTAAGAGATAAAGAAACGATTGATATTGAGCTTCAATTAAAAGATCTTGAAGCGGTTGATCAACGAATGAATAAAGCTCAAAAACTTGCATCGGTCGATAAATCGCAGGTAAAAGTTTATGAAATAATGAAAGCAGTAAAAGCTCATTTGGAACAAGGATTAAGCGTTCGTAGTCTTGGTCTTACCGAACAAGAAGCTGAACTTATCAGCGATATGCATTTACTGACGCTGAAACCAGTTTTATATCTTTGCAATGTTGACGAAGCATCAATAAAAGTGGAAAATGCTTATGTAAAAGCGCTTCGTGAATCTGTAAAAAGTGAAAATGCTCAGGTTCTTGTTCTTGCAACTGCTGCCGAAGCTGATATTGCTGAATTAGAAACCTATGAAGAACGTCAGATTTTCCTTTCGGATCTTGGTCTTGAAGAAGCAGGTGTTAATAAATTAATCCGTGCTGCCTATTCAATTTTAGACTTGCAAACTTATTTTACCGCTGGTGTAAAAGAAGTAAGAGCATGGACATTTCATCGTAATATGTTTGCTCCACAAGCTGCCGGTGTTATTCACTCCGATTTCGAAAAAGGATTTATTCGTGCTGAAGTGATTAAATATGAGGATTTTGTGAAATTTGGATCAGAATCGGCTTGCAGAGATGCTGGTAAACTTTCTGTCGAAGGAAAAGATTACGTTGTACAAGACGGCGATATGATGCATTTTAGATTTAATGTTTAGATAAAATAGAAACAATTAATGAAAGCCAATTCTTCCAGTAAGAGTTGGCTTTTTTATTTACACAATTTCGCCCTATTTGTTTTTGCAGCTTCAACACCTAATTTTTCTGCTTTTTCGAAATCTTGACAAGCTAAATCTAACATACCTTTTATGTAATACGTATTTCCACGATTATTCAGTGCATCACCATGATTTGGGTTTAATGCAATAGCCTTTGTATAATCTTCGATTGCTTTATCGGGCATTCCTTTTGTATTATAAACATTGCCACGATTAAAATATAATTCAACTTTCGATGGATTTATCGCAATTGCACTTGTGTAATCGGCAATGGCTTTATCATTTTCTTTTAACTGTTCATAAATGATAGCTCTGAAATGATAGGGATTAATGCTATCGGGACGTAATTCAATTGCTCTAGTATAATCGGCAATTGCTTTATCAAATTGCTTTATAAAGGAGTAGGAATTTGCTCTGTTCAAAATCGCAGAATACGATGATGGATTTAATTCTATCGCTTTCGAATAATCGATTAATGCTTTATCAACAAAGTTTAATTGACGGTAGATATAGCCTCGGTTGTAGTATGCATTTGCATAATCAGGTTTTAATGCAATAGTTTTTGTAAAATCGACAATAGCACTATCGTACATTTTTAGGTCGGAATATGATGAACCTCTATTTAAGTAAAACAAGAAATAATCGGGTTTCAAGGCTATCGCTTTTGTGTATTCTGCTTTTTGACCGAGAGGTCCCATATCGTTAATGTTTATACAACCACGATTGTAATAGATAAAGCATGATTGTGTGTTTTTTGCTAATGCCTCGTTATAAAAGGTGGTTTGACTGGCATAGGCTTTCGTTTTTATAAATGTATTAAAACCAAGAATACTGGTGATTACAATCACAATCCATAGTTTTTTATTTTCCAGTTGTATTACCCATTTTTGAGGCAAGTTTGTTAGCACAAATATAAATATTCCTATAAGTGGTAACAGGAATCGATGGTCGAGATAATCGATTAAGGTATGTTTGAAAAATAATGTTGGAATCATAAATAAGAAAAACCATCCAACGAAAAATAACTTACTTTTTGTCGAACTTGTTTTTGAAACGAAAAACAACAATGCTATTGCCAGTAACAATACGATTCCAATGGATGTTCCCATAATGGTGAAACTTGGAATTGGTGGAATATTAAACGGCAAATAAAACTTGGCTAATGATTCGGGAATGGTTTTTATCATCGTATACATCGACGAAAAACCAACCGAATCTTCTTGTTTGGCAATAGAAACAATTGCTTGCGATCGCATCCAAAACCATTGTAATCCAATTACGCCATAAACAGCAAACAACATAATCTGTTTTTTGTCGAAAAGTTTTTTGTCGGTAAAACAAAGAATATACAGAGCAAATAAAATGGGCAACATTGCTGCTGTTTCTTTACAAAACAACGCAATGCTATAGAATATAATATTGAGAATCAAAGCTTGCTTTTTACCATGCTCACTATATTGGATGAAAAAGTACAGCGACAAGAGAGAAAATAACGTCAATTGCAAATCGCCACGAGCCGGAATCCATGCAACGGTAGAAACAAAAAGTGGATGAACGCAATAGAGAATTGAAGCTGCAATAGCCAGTTTTTGTGGAATTTTAAATTGTTTGAGAAGTAGAAAAATGGCACTTGCTATACATCCAATTAACACAACATTGGTGAAATGAAACATCCATGTTTTGCCAGTGCCCGAAATCAGTACATCGAAAATATATGAAATTGTTTGCATGGGACGATAGAAAAGGCTTTGTTTCGTTGTGAGTGCATCGGTCGAAAAAGCATGAAATATATTTGAGAAATGACTGAAAAAATCATGGCTATTAACCAAAATCATATCGTCGTCGAAACCCACAAAACCAAACGAAAGGGTTTGGAAATACAAAAGTACTGGCACCATAAATACCAGTAATAATGGTAGTTTCAATGAAGATGTAGCTTGTGCTTTGTGCGAAACTGTTTTTTGATTTTGAATATTGGTTTGCGGCTTTTGCAAACGGTTTTGGTTTTTCGACATAATCTGTAACGATTCGGTTATTGAATCCAAAAATACAAAAGAAATCGAATATACAATTACTGGAAATGAAATCTAAAAAAATAGAAAAATAAGAGCAATTCTTTTTGTCTATTCAATTTTTATAGTATTTTCGTACCACCAATTTTTGAGAAGAAATTTGTTTAAATCGTCATTAATTTCTATCCATATTTCTTAATTGCAAATTCAAGTTGAATATTTATTAAAATGAAAAAGCCGAACATCACTGCTCGGCTTTTTCTATTATCGTATTTTGTAATTGATAATTCGTAATTGATTTATTCTGCCATTCCCTGACCGTGGCACTTTTTGTATTTCTTGCCGCTTCCACAAGGACAAGGATCATTACGGTCGATTTTCGGAGCTACGTGAACTGGTTGAACTCTTTCGGGACGTGGTGGTTGGTTTGGTTGAGCATCTGGTTGAGCTTGTTCTTCAGCATCTGTCTTACTAGCTTTATATTTGCTGTAATCGTGATGTTGTGGTTGACGCTCTTGTTTTGCTTCTGCTTGAACAGGAATGTGTGCTTTCAATACTGTTGAAACTATTTCTTTATTCACTTTATCGAGCATTGCACTAAACAATTGGTATGATTCGAATTTGTAAATCAAAAGTGGATCTTTTTGTTCGTATTGTGCATTTTGAACCGAATGACGAAGGTCGTCCAATTCGCGAAGATTTTCTTTCCAAGCTTCATCCATGCGGTACAAAATCATCGATTTCATAAACGACTTAAACAATTCTTTACCTTCTGATGAAGCTGCTTTTTTTAAATTTGTTGTAATGTTAAAACCATGAAGTCCATCAGTAATTGGAACAACAACATTTTCGTATTGCGAACCTTGGGTATCATAAATTTGTTTGATAACAGGATAAGCCTGTTCTGTTATTGTTTTTTGTTTTCTATCGAACAATTCTAAAAGGTGAGTGTAGAGATTTTCTACAATATCTTCGGTACTATCTTTCAAATATTGATCTTCTGTAATCGGGCATTCCAAAGATAAGTGACGAATTAACTCAATTTGGAAATCAGAAAAATCAACGTTCCCATGACATTCGTTCACGATACTTTGACAAACATCCCACATCATATTAGCAAAGTCAATTGTTAAACGTTCGCCATATAATGCATTGCGACGTTTTGTGTAAACCACTTCACGTTGCGAGTTCATAACATCATCATATTCCAAAAGACGTTTACGAATTCCAAAGTTGTTTTCTTCAACTTTCTTTTGCGCACGTTCTATCGATTTGGTAATCATTGAATGTTGAATAACTTCACCTTCCTGTAAGCCAAGTCTGTCCATGATTTTTGCAATACGTTCGCTACCGAACATACGCATCAAATCATCTTCCAATGCAACAAAGAATTGCGATGATCCTGGATCACCCTGACGACCAGAACGACCACGTAACTGACGGTCAACACGACGAGATTCATGACGCTCGGTACCAACAATTGCAAGTCCGCCTGCCGTTTTAACTTCAGGTGTTAATTTAATATCCGTTCCACGACCAGCCATGTTAGTAGCAATGGTTATTCCGCCTGTTTTTCCAGCTTCAGCAACAATGTCGGCTTCTCTTTTATGAAGTTTAGCATTTAATACATTATGTTTTAGCGAACGGCGTGTAAGCATACGTGAAAGTAATTCCGAAATTTCAACGTTTGTTGTTCCAACAAGTACTGGACGACCAAGTTTATTTAATTCTTCAATATGATCAATAACTGCATTGTATTTTTCACGACGGGTTTTGAAAACCATGTCTTGTTCATCTTTTCTAATGATCTGTCGGTTAGTTGGTGTTACAACAACTTCTAATTTGTAAATATCCCACAACTCACCAGCTTCTGTTTCAGCTGTACCAGTCATCCCAGCCAACTTTTTGTACATTCTAAAATAGTTTTGAAGGGTGATGGTTGCCATTGTTTGTGTCGCTGCTTCAACGGTTACACGTTCTTTGGCTTCAATAGCTTGGTGAAGTCCGTCACTGTAGCGGCGACCATCCATGATACGACCAGTTTGTTCGTCTACAATTTTTACTTTGTTGTCCATCACAACGTATTCAACGTCTTTTTCGAATAATGTATAAGCTTTCAATAATTGACTTACCACATGCACACGTTCCGATTTAACCGAATAGTCTTGAATAAGCTCATCTTTGGTACGAATTTTTTCGTCAGGATTGGTAACTGTTCGTTCAATTTCGGCAATTTTTTCTCCAATATCTGGAAGAATAAAAAAGTCTTTTACATCAAGATCAGCCGAAATGGAATCGATTCCTTTTTCGGTAAGGTCTATGCTGTTTTGTTTTTCATCAATAACAAAATACAATTCATCTGTAATGATTGGCATGTTCTTGTTGTTTTCTGCCATGTAAAAATCTTCAGTTTTTTGAAGCAATGCACGCATTCCCGATTCACTCAAGAATTTAATTAATGCATTATTTTTTGGCAACCCTTTGTGAGCACGTAATAATAATTTAGCACCTTCTTCTTGTTTCTTTTTATCATCGGTAGCATCAAGTAATTTTTTTGCATCGGACAATAAACGAGTAACATGAGCTTTTTGAATATTGAAAAGTTTCTCAACTCTTGGACGGTAGTCGTTAAACATTTCGTCAGCACTTTTAGGAACAGGTCCAGAAATAATCAATGGTGTACGAGCATCATCAATTAATACCGAGTCAACCTCATCGACAATTGCGTAATTGTGAATACGTTGAACAAGATCATCAACATCCATTGCCATGTTATCGCGAAGGTAGTCAAACCCAAATTCATTGTTTGTTCCGTATGTAATATCTGCCAAATATGCTTTGCGACGTTCTGGTGAATTAGGTTGATATTTGTCGATACAATCAATGCTTAAACCATGAAACATGAATATCGGTCCCATCCATTCACTATCACGTTTCGACAGGTAATCATTTACTGTTACAACATGAACTCCTTTGCCTGGTAATGCATTTAAGAAAACGGGTAGGGTAGCAACCAATGTTTTTCCTTCACCAGTTGTCATTTCAGCAATTTTGCCGGAATGGAGAATTATCCCTCCAATAAGCTGAACATCGTAGTGAACCATTTCCCATTTGGTAATGTTTCCACCAGCCAACCATTGGTTTTGATAAATTGCTTTATCTCCTTCGATGTTTACAAAATCGTGATCTAAAGCAAGTTGACGGTCAAAGTCGTTTGCTGTTACTTCGATTGTTGGGTTGTTTGTAAATCTGCGAGCAGTTTCTTTAACAATAGTAAATGCTTCGGGAAGAATTTCGTCAAGAACACGAGCAATTGTTGCATCTATTTCTTTATTTGCAGCTTTGATGCGATCGTACATTTTTTCACGATCGTCAACATTAATAGAGTCATCTTCGATTTTTATCTTTAAATCTTCGATTTCTTGTTCAAGAGGACTTACCGCTTCTTTAATTCTTGCTTTTAATTGTGTTGTATGATTACGAAGTTCATCATTCGTAAATGCAATTGCTTGCGCTTCAAATGTTTTTATTCTATCAACAATTGGTTGAACTTCTTTAATATCACGATCTGATTTATTCCCGAAAAAGCGAGCTAGGAGACTGTTTAATACACTCATGTTATTTTTAAATTCTTTATGTAGTTATTGCAATAATTCAATTTTGATTGAGTATTCTCAATTATTGAGCAAAAATATACTTTTTTTACTCAACGGGACAAAAAGACAGAGTAAAAATTACGAAAGTTATGAGTAATTTGTTGCGAGTTGCTGGATTCTTGAAAGGCTAATTCTGAATGGGTATTGATAAATGGCAAATAATTCTTGTATCTTTAAACTTTGAAAATGAAACGTAAGTATGAAAACGTCGCCTTTTGTAAATATTCATTGTCATAAACTTGGTTTCGGTCAGGTTGTCAGTATAGAAAATGTATTTGTGCAAAATAGACAAACATACTCTCCGAACGGATTTTATTCTTTAGGTTTACATCCATGGCATATTCTCAATATTCCCATTGATTTTGATTTAGATGAAACGTTAATTCATTTTAGTAAATCAGATAAAACACTCGTTGCAATTGGTGAAATCGGACTTGACCATGCAATTGCAATACCAATTGAAACACAAATTAAAGTTTTCGAGCAACAATTATTAGTTGCTCAATCAGTTGAATTACCTGTTATTATTCATTGTGTGAGAGCTTATTCGGAATTAATTCATTGTAAGAAAAGATTGGGAATTACCATTCCAATGGTTATACATGATTATTACGGAAATGAGCAAATAACCAAAGAACTCGAAAAATATGGTTTTTATTTCTCTTTTGGCAAACAGTTTTATTTGAAAAACGATCATGCAATTCTTGCATCTAAAACAATATCCCTCGGTAAAATATTTCTTGAAACAGATGAAAGTGATTTTGAAATTGAAATCGTATATTCATTGTTGTCAAAGTATAGAAATATTTCGATACAAAATATAAAAGATCAGGTTTATGCGAATTATTTAAACTGTTTTAAACGGAAATGAATTTTACGATATATTTCAATTTTAAACGGAGTTTGTGTAGAAAATACAAATAGTAAACTTTAGCTTGAAACTGAATGTGTATGTTAAGAAATAGTTAATATAATTACATGATATGAGTGTAATTAATTTTTATATTTGGTTGTTAGATTGAATCTAGCTATTCTGCGAAGCAAATTGTGTTTAATGGCAAAGTTAAAATGTAAAAGTTGTGAGAAGTTTTTTGAGTTAAATGGCTCAATAGATTTAAATTGTCCAAATTGCGGAGAAAAACTTTCTAATTCTTTTGCAGAGTGGGTTAAAAAGCCTGGGAATGAGCACAAAACATTTGACGATTATAAGAGAAAAAAATGTTATCCCTCACATACTCATACTACTCTTAATCAACCGACAAGCAGTCATAGCCATTCAGATCCGTATAAACATGTTTTTAAGGCAAATAAAACGAAAAAAAAATTTCAAAAACGGGTTTATATATACAGTTCTGTAATCGTATTTCTTATGATTACGTTGTTCACAAATCCAAATCAAGATGCTCATAAAAAGGCGTTACATGTAAAATTGTATGGCATTTCTCATATTGAAGATCCAAGCGCTACAATAATTGGTCGTGATGATTTAGAAAATGAAGATTGGAGATATAAATCGCTTTTAGATGGAGTTGAACGCAATATTCTCGTTGATGATTTATTGCTTTTTTCCATTACAAAGTTAAATTGGCAAAATAAAACATATCCAATTGGATTTGGAATGTTTGGAAATGTATATATATCAGATCAAGTTGAAAAATTTAAAAGAAGATAGATTTGGCTTTTTTATAAATCTACCTTTGGAACGATCCATCATTAATATCAATACAACTACCATTAATATATTCTGGGCTTTCTGTTGCTAACCAAACCATTGTTTTTGCAATTTCAATCGGTTCTGCAAATCTTCCAGTATAAACATTTTTTAGAAATGCTTCTTTTCTTGCCGATGGAATCGATTGCAGCATGTCTGTGCTTACAGGACTTGACGCAACTGCATTTATAATAATACCCTGAGGACCTAGTAGTTTAGCAAAACTTTTTGTAGCATTAATTAATCCAGCTTTCGAAATCCCATACCAAATATCAGGATGTCCAATTTGCCCAGCGATTGACGTGTTATTTACAATTCTTCCAAAATGATTTTTAATCATCGATTTTGAAATACGAGTTATCAATTCAACAGGCGCTTCTAAGTTTATCTTTAATAAATCATCTTTTTCTGTATCCGAATAATTTTCATATTCGCAAGTATTCATTATTCCTGCATTATTAATCAAAATATCGACATCATCAATAGTTGAAATAAGGTTAGCAATGTTTTTAATATCTCGCAAATCGAACGGAATGAAATTACATGAAAGTCCGTCTAAAGATGATGAATCTCTTCCAATTACAGTTACTTTATATTTTAAATTTAAAAGTAATTTGGTTGTTTCAAGTCCAATTCCTTTATTTCCACCAGTAATTAAAACATGATTATTTTTCATCTGTTTATATTTATTTAAGTTTTTAATTGTCACATGGAATACGCCATATAATCATTGTCCGTTTTGTGTGAACATTTCTCATGGCTATTTCATCTTATTCCTTAATATATACTCGTTTTACTCTTCTAGCTATTGAAGTAAGAATCTCATAAGGTATTGTTCCAATTTTTGATGCTTGTTCACTAATTGTAATGTCTTTACCAAATAGAATTACTCCGTCACCTTCTTGAGCTTCAATTCCAGTTATATCTATCATTGTTGCATCCATACAAACATTTCCAATAATTGGAGCTCGATATCCATTTATTAAAACTTCGCCTACACCATTACTGAATTTGCGATTCAATCCATCAGCATATCCAATTGGAATAACTGCAATTGTTGAAGGTTGCTCCATTTTCCATTTTCGACTATAACCAACAGTCTGTCCAGTTTGCATTGTTCTAATTTGTGAAATGCAAGTTTTAAGCGTGCTGATATTTTGCAATTTGTCACTTTCTATTGCACTAATTCCATATAATCCAATTCCTAGTCTCACCATCTCGTATTGTGCTTGTGGGAAACGTTCTATTCCAGCAGAATTTAAAATATGTCGGTCAATGTGATAACTGAATTTATTTTTAAATTGTTCTGCAATCTTGTCGAATTGAGCTATTTGTGCGAGTGTGAAATTGTCGAATTGAGCATCATCGCTACCGCAAAGATGTGAAAATATTGAAGCGACTTTTATTGTTGAATTTTGTTGTAACAATGTAATTAATTCAGTAGTTTCATCAGAATTAAATCCCATCCGAGCCATACCAGTATCAAATTTTATATGAATAGGATATGCTGAACTAAGTTGAGACCGTTCAAGTGCAGATATAAACAATGATAAAATTCTAAAACTATAAATTTCTGGTTCCAACAAATGCTCAATCATTGTATCGAACGTTTCTGGTTCGGGATTCATAACCATTATTGGTACCGTAATTCCTGCTTTTCGAAGTTCAATTCCTTCGTCGGCAAATGCAACCGCCAAATAATCAACTCGGTGATGTTGTAATAAATTTGCTATTTCAAAACTTCCACTTCCGTACGAAAAGGCTTTAACCATAACTATTATTTTCGTTTTTGGATTGAGCAGTGAATGAAAATAGTTTAGATTATTCGTTAATGCGTTAAGATCAACTTCTAAAACAGTTTGATGAAGACGTTGTTCCAGTTCATTCGTTATTCGCTCAAATTTGAAAGCTCTTGCTCCTTTAATTAAAATTGAACAGTTCGAAAAATCGTATTTTGGTAATTGTTCAATAAAATGTTCTGTTGAAAAGAAGTAATCACCTTTGAATAATTCTTTCTGTTTACATTTAAATAAATCAGGTCCAATTCCTATAAATGAGTCAATATTTTTCCCTTCTAGGATTGTAAATAATGTACTATAAAGTTGTTCGAGAGGAATACCAGATTGTTGAATATCGGATAATATTACAACTTTTTTGTTATGCTGATTTTGTTGATTTAAAAAATCGAGAGCTATTTTTAAACTCTCTAAATCAGAGTTGTAACTGTCATTAATTATCGTGGAGTTATTGTGTCCTTCTTTTAATTCCAATCGCATGGCAATTGGTGGTAAGTGCTTGAATAAATGTTTTTTGTTGCTTGGAGAATACCCTAAATAGAAAAGAGTCGTTAAGCAACAAATAGCATTTTCAATCGAAGCGTTGTCGTTAAATGGGATTGTAATTGAATCGTCTTTATTTTTATATGAAAAATAGATTGTACTTTCATGTTGCGATTTATCAATATGAGAAACACTGACATCTGCTTGATTTCCTTTTATTGACCAAGAAAACGTTGATGTATTTCTTTTTGCAATAAGTTCATCAATTTGTTGATAGTCTTTAGAATAAATGATTACTTCAGATTCTGTAAACAGTTGTAGTTTTTCTGAAATTTTTTGTTCTATCGTTGTAAAATATTCTTGATGCGCATTCCCAATATTTGTAAATACACCTATTGTTGGTTGAATAATAGGTTGTAGTTTCTCCATTTCATTTGGCTCCGAAATTCCTGCTTCAAAAATAGCTAAATCATTGTTTAGTTCAATTAAGCTAACCGATAGAGGAACTCCTATTTGTGAATTATAACTTTTGGGGCTTCTAACAATTGATTTATCATCACTGAGTAAATAATAAAGCCATTCTTTTACAATTGTTTTACCATTGCTTCCCGTAATTCCTATTGTTGGAATGGAATATGATTTACGATGTTTACTCGCAATTAATTGCAGCGCATGTATCGAGTTTTCGACTATGATATAACCAGCATCACCATGCATTTTTTCGGGTAAATATTCAACAAGAAAACTTCTAATTCCTCGTTGATATAACTCTTCTAAAAAGTTATGACTATCATGTTGTTTGCCTTTTATTGCAACGAATAATCCTCCTTTTATTGTTACCTGATTGCGACTATCAGTAATAATGGAGTTAACGATTAATGAAGGATTTTTTGAAATTGTTCCTTTTGTAATTTCGGCAATATCAGCGAGTGAAAGCTGTATCATGGTTTTATACTTTATACCCGATTACTAGAATATCATCTATTTGTTCGTATCCCGATTTCCAGTCTTCAATGGCAGAATCTAATTTTTCGTATTGTTCCTCAAATGGTAATGATGTAATATTGGTGAGTAACTTTTTAAATCGTTTTGTAAGAAATTTCTGATTTTTGGGTCCACCAAATTGATCAACATAACCATCAGAAAAATTAAATAAGGTATCGCCAGGTTGTAATTGCAATGTTACACTTTCAAAAGGACGTGTTTCAGCATAAATTCCAATAGGCATCTTATCAGCCTTGAGACTAATTAATGCACAACCTTTTTCATCGTCTGTTTCGAATATTTCTTGCGTTATACGACCATTTGTCCATTCCTCCATAATATCAGGATTTTTCCTAACTATAAAGAGTGGATTATTAGCACCAGCATATTCAAGTTTCATGGTTTTTTCATCATAAATATACATGCAGACATCCATTCCATCTTTTTGTTCACCTTTTTTCCCCGTTTGTTTTAAGGATGAAATAACATAATCACGTAATTCATTTAGAATTGTTGCTGCATTTAAGTTCTCATTTAATAGGTTTGTGATTTCATTTAAAAATGCCGTTCCCAACATACTCATGAAAGCTCCAGGAACACCATGGCCAGTACAATCGGCTGCAACTACAATTTTTTTGTTATTTCTTGTTCCAATCCAATAAAAATCACCACTAACAATATCGCGAGGCTTATAAAGTATGAAATAATTTTTGCCTAACAAATTATCAAGATAATCTTCGCCAGGAAGGATAGCTTGTTGAATTCGACTCGCATAATGAATACTATCCATGATACCTTTTTGTTGTTCTTTGATAAGATCTCTTTGAATCATTACTTGGTTTCTTTGTTCTTCAATTTCAACGTTTTTTCGATTAATTTCAACGTTTTGGAAAATTAATAATTTATTAGCTTTTCGTTTTTGCAAGAACTGCATTAAGGCAAAAATAGCAAATACACAAACTAAAACTAAAAAGATAATTACGACAAAAAGTTGCTTTCTTTGAGCTTCATTTTTTATGTTACCTTCTTTTATTTGTTGTTCTTTTTTTGCTGTTTGATAACGAGTTTCCATTTCTTGGACTATTTTCATCGTTTGTCCACTTCTTAATGTATCAATCAGTTTGGTGTATTTATAGAGATAAAAATAAGCTGAGTCAAATTTAAGGAATTTAGCGTGCGTTTGAGAAATAAAATCATAAGCATATAATCTTCCTTCTTTATAGTTTACTTCTTTTGCAATTTTAATAGCGATATTGTAATTTTCAATTGATTTAGAATAATTACCTAATTGATCGTAGCATTGACCAATTGTTATGTGATTGTTTATTAATTCATTTTTATTGTCGATACGCTCTGCTATTGCAATAGCAGAATCACTTTGAATTAGACCTTCTTTATATCTCTTCGTCTCAAAATAAATTTGAGCAAGATTGTGGTAACAAATTGAAATACCTAATTCATCATTTGCAATTCTAAAATATTTAGATGCTTCTTTTAAATATCTTGTACCAGAATCTGCGTTGTAAAATATATTAACCTGACCGGTTGTATCTTTTCTTAGGAAAACGGTTGCAATACTATTATTTGCATTACCAATTTCTTGGGGCGAATTTATTTTTTTTGCAAGTGCTAATGATTTTTTTAAATAGACTAATGCTTCTTTCCGTTTTAAAATAGTAGCATATACTCCACCAATATTCAAATATGTTGAAAGCATACCATCGTCAGACTTACTTTTTTCAAAAAAGTCTAATGCTTTCATATAAAGTTTTATTGCTTGGAGATGTTGCCCTTTTATGTAATAAACATTGCCTTCTTGTTTGTTTGCAAAAGCCATTCCTCTTAAATATTTAGATGCTTCTGCAGCTTTATACGATCGTTCATAAAGTACTAATGCAGTATCTAATTGACCTCTGTTTTGGTAAATCGTTCCAAGTTGATTTAATGATTTTGCAAGATTTTCATTATCTTTAATATCCTCTCTTATAATAATCGCTTTTTCAAAATAACGTTTAGCAACATCAGGATTGTTTTTATTAAGATATAACTTTCCTAGATTATGGAGAGCATTGCCTTGTTCTAATCTATTATTAATAGATTTTGCAAGATTATAAGCTTTAACTAAATTTTTTTCGCTTTCAACAATATTAGAAGTCATTAAATTTTCACCAGCCTTAGAATATACAGCAATTTGTTCATCAATCTTTAGGTTTTTTATACTGTCTTTTGATGATTGTGCTGTTGCTAATGAAACAAAAGCAAAAAATAGTAGTATATGTAGGGCAATGTGTTTTAAAAATGTCATTAGTAAAACCATTTTTAGTTATACTTGCAAAAGTACTGAAAAAATTGTAACTTAGATTAACTTAATAAAGATTGTTATGAGAAAAAAACTTACCCTCGTTAGTGTGATATTTGCTTGTTTTTTTTCGGTAAATGTTTTCGCACAAGTCTATACCATAACTGTAAATGGAAATGTTACAGTTAATGGACAAAGCAGCAATAGTGGAATTACTGTTGATGTTAATAGTTATGATGTAGCTGGATATGATTTGTTTGGAGTAAATAAAGTTCTGACTACAGATATAAATGGTGCATATTCTTTTAGTTTTACAACTCCTGCTCTTTTAAATAATTTTGATATTGCTGCAATTCCGTTATATATTAAGTTTACGAGTAATACATTCGTAGATAGTATAAACGAAAACATACCGTTAACATCACCATATGCTGATGTTACGTATACAATTTCTAAATCACCAGTATTAGGTGCATATGTGCCACAAATCGGTATCGTAACCGTTGACTCTACGGCCAAATTGAATAAAAATATGATTATTTGGGAACGCAAAGATGATGCAACAATTGCACGATATATTATATTGAAAGCATCTTCATATAATGGTCAATATGATTCAATTGGAACGGTATCACAAGATGTTCTATATACAGTATATCGTGATTTAAAGTCGACACCAGGTATTGTAGGAACAGCAAAATCTTTTTATAAAATACAAGCGGTTTATGTTAATGGAACAAAAACACCATTAAGCTATGCTAAAACGTCACTTAGTTTAAATGTAACATTAGATGGAAACATTCCTAGTCTTTCATTTATAAATAAAGATGATATTCCACTTTTTGATCATGGAATGTATAAATCTATTTCGGTTTTGCGTTCGTTTAATTCGAATCCATTTACTGAATTTAAAAAATTTGATTTTGTTGCAAGTGAAAGTTCAGCATTATTAGAAATGTTATCTGGTCTACAAGATCAGCTTTTGACTTCTGTTGGTCGATATTCATATATTGCAGTTGGTGAATTAGTTAATCCTATTTCAACACATTTAAAATCTGATTCAGGTCCTTTCAGTCAATCAATGTCTAATCTTGCAGAGTCAGAACTAACTGGTTCAGTCATTGTGAATGATTTGAGTTTATCTGTTAGTCCTAACCCATCAAAAGGAAAAATTACAGTTACTATTCCAGAAGCAGGTAGTATAGTTGTCCTAAATTCTTTAGGACAAGTTGTTTCTAAATTGCAGGTTGAAGCAGGTATTTCTCAACTTGAAATAGAATCAGCAGGAATTTACACAATAGTTCTTAAAGCTTCAAAAGCATACAAAACCAAAGTCGCAATCGAATAAATTTCATAACAGATATTTATTAATAAAACGCTCGAGTAAAACAATACTCGAGCGTTTTTTTTGTGGTCTTGTTTTTTTTGATGAACTTTGCCGATTAAATTTAAGTGTTTTAAAATGAGACAATTTTCCGGTAATAATAGGAAACGAAGTGATTCGGGTGATAGAAAACCTTTTGGTAAAAAAAGATTTGAAAAACCGGATTACAAACCTAGAAAAAATTATTCCGATTCAGACGATGCTTCTGAATCACGTTCAAAATCAGATCGTAAACCTAAAGATGGTGACGATAGTGTAGAAAAAAACTACTCGACCTTTAGCAAAAGAGCAATCCCAGGTGGAGGTTCACGCTTTCGTTCAGACGATAGAAAAGAGGGTAGTGAAAGACCAAAAAGAAGCGATTCTCGTTCAGATAGTTATTCTTCAAGACCAAGCTCTGGTGGAAGCTCACGTTTTCGTTCAGACGATAAAAAAGAAAGTAGCGAAAGACCCAGAAGAACAGATTCTCGTTCAGACGGATATTCATCAAGACCAAGCTCAGGAAGCAGTTCTCGTTTTCGTTCAGACGACCGAAATGAAAAAAGTGACCGTCCAAAACGAACTTTCAAAAGCGATGATTTTAAATCGAGAGATTCGAAACCGAGTTTTGGAGAATCGGAACGACGTCCTTATTTATCGAAAACCAAATATATGGGAGAAGATAATCGTTCAGAAAACAAATTTGATGGAGAACGTAGAGATACTAAATCAAATTATAGAACGCAAACAAAACCAGTTTATCAAGAAGTTGATTTAAGTTCTTCGAAAAAAGACGATGGAACTTTGCGATTAAATAAATTCATTTCTAATGCTGGAATTTGTTCTCGTCGCGAAGCTGATGAATTAATTTTATCTGGTAAAGTGAAAGTAAATGGTAAAATTACAACAGAACTTGGATCAAAAGTATTGTTAACAGATACTGTTACTTATAAAGGAAAAACATTAATTCCAGAAAAAAAGGTTTATGTTTTAATGAACAAACCTAAAGATTGTGTTACTACTACTGATGATCCAGAAGCTCGTCGTACTGTTTTCGATATGTTAAAAGGTTCGGTTCGCGAACAATTACATGCAGTTGGTCGCTTAGATAGAAATACAACTGGAGTTCTTTTATTAACTAACGATGGCGAATTAACACAAACTTTAACGCATCCAAAATTTAGTAAAAGTAAAATTTACCATGCTTGGTTAGATAGAAATATTACCGATTCAGATTTAAAATCCATTCAAAGTGGAATTCAACTCGAAGATGGATTCGTAAAACCTGACGAAGTAAGTTTTGTTGAACCTGGCGATAAAACTCAAATAGGAATCGAAATTCATTCGGGACAAAATCGTGTTGTTCGCCGAATTTTCGAACATTTTGAATATAAAGTAGTGAAACTCGATCGTGTTTATTTTGCTGGATTAACAAAGAAAAGTTTGCCAAGAGGCGAATGGCGTTTTCTAACAAACGAAGAAGTTAGTATTCTTAAACGAATGTCGGTAAAATAATATGGCACATAAAAGTGGATTTGTAAATATCGTTGGTAATCCTAATGTTGGAAAATCGACATTAATGAATGCTATGGTTGGTGAGCAATTGTCTATCATAACATCAAAAGCTCAAACAACTCGTCACCGTATTATGGGTATTGTAAATGGCGAAGATTTTCAAATTGTATATAGCGACACTCCCGGTGTTTTGAAGCCTAATTATAAGCTTCAAGAATCAATGTTAGCATTTTCGAAATCGGCATTAGAAGATGCCGATATTCTGCTTTACGTGACTGATGTTACTGAAACAGTCGATAAAAATCCTGAATTTATAGAAAGTGTAAATCGTTTAGATGTTCCAATTATAGCTGTTCTAAATAAAATTGATTTAGCAACTTCTGATGAATTACAGCTCAAAATAGATACTTTAAAATTTCTATTTCCGAAATGCGAAGTAATTTGTGTTTCTGCTTTACATAAAGCAAATACTGTTTGGCTTTTCGATAAAATTAAAAGTCTTCTACCAGATTGTCCACCGTATTACGATAAAGACGATTTGACTGATAGACCGCAACGTTTCTTTGTTTCTGAAATAATTAGAGAAAAAATATTGTTAAACTATAAGGAAGAAATTCCTTATTCGGTTGAAGTATTTGTTGAAGAGTATAAAGAAAGTCCTAAAATTGATAGAATTCGTGCTGTAATTTTAGTTATGCGAGATAGTCAAAAGGGGATTATTATTGGTGATAAAGGTTCTGCAATAAAAAAACTTGGAATAGAAGCTCGAAAGGATATCGAGAAGTTTATTGGTAAACAAGTTTTTCTCGAAATGTTTGTAAAAGTTGATCCCGATTGGAGAGACAAAGAAGGAGCACTTCGAAAATACGGCTATATCAATAAATAACTTATAACTAAAAATTAAAAACTAATAATTATAAAAGTGCCAACAACTAGACAAGAAAAAGTAGCTCGATTAATTCAAAAAGAATTGAGCGATATACTCCAAAAAGAAAGTTTTCAGTTTTGCCGCGGAGCAATGGTAACTGTTACCATGGTACGAATGAGTCCCGATTTAAGCTTCGCTAAAACATTTGTAAGTATCTTTTGCCCCGGACAAAAGGTAACTGATATTCATGAATTGTTAAAAACAAATGCAAAACCAATACGCACAATACTTGGACAAAGAGTTCGTCATCAATTGCGAATTGTTCCAGAAATTGCATTCAACATTGACGATTCGCTCGATTATATTGAAAATATTGATAAATTGCTCAAAAATATTTAACTCATGCAATACGATCCTATTAAACGTAGCTTAGGTGCTGTTTTTAACAGAAAACCATTTTTAAGAAAACTATTTTACAGACTTTTAGATATTTTACTTTTACGCTCTTGGCACATTAAAAAAGAATTACGTGCATGGTCTGTATCAAAGGTTCATAATACTAAAATTCTTGATGCAGGTTCTGGATTTGGGCAATATACCTACAATATGTCAACGATGGATTCTTCGTTTTCGATTAAAGCCGTTGATGTAAAAGAAGAACAAATTGCAGATTGTAATTCGTTTTTTACTGCAATTGGTACAAATAATCGTGTAAAATTCGAATATGCCGATTTAACAACGTTTAACGAGCCAAATACATACGACCTTGTACTTTCGGTAGACGTAATGGAACATATTTTAGAAGATGTTAAGGTCTTTCAAAACTTTTATTCATCGATGAAAGATGGTGGAATGTTATTAATTTCTACACCATCCGATCAAGGTGGATCGGATGTACATGACGATCACGAAGAAGGTTTTGTTGATGAACATGTTCGCGATGGATATAACATTATTGAAATCGAAGATAAACTGAAAAATGCTGGATTTAAAAAAGTTGAAGCTCGCTATTCGTATGGCTGTCCAGGTAAAATAGCTTGGAAATTAAGTATGAAATACCCGATTTTGATGTTGAATACAACAAAGTTATTCTTCATTCTTTTACCATTCTATTATTTGCTAGTATTTCCATTTGTAATTCTGTTAAACTACAGAGATCTGTATAAAATACATAAAACCGGAACTGGTTTAATAGTGAAAGCTTGGAAATAGTCTGTTTTTTAGTTTTTAAGTTCTAAATAAATGCAACTACCATTTTTTATAGCTAAACGCTACTTATTTGGAAAAAAATCTAGGAATGTAATTAATTACATCTCGGTAATTTCTGTTGTAGTGGTTGCAATTGTAACTATGGCATTGTTTGTTGTGTTAAGCGTTTTTAACGGATTGCAAGGTTTGGTAACAGGAATGTACGATTCGTTCGATCCAGATTTAAAAATTACAGCCGTTGTTGGAAAAGTTTTTACTCCCGATACTCGTTTCAATGAAATTAAAAGGTTTAAAGGAGTTATTTCTTATAGCGAAACAATTGAAGAAGATGTTTTGTTAAAATATACCGACAAGCAATTTATTGGGAGAATTAAAGGCGTATCGAAGAATTTTAGTAAAACCACTGATTTAGATAAACAAATTATTTACGGGCAATACATGCTAGGCGATACAACCCTAAGTTATGGAATGCTAGGGCAGGGCTTATCGTATTATTTATCTGTTGGATTACAAATGATTGAACCGATACATGTATATGTTCCAAGTCGGTTGGCTGGAGTAATGGCTTCACCCGATAAGGCCTACAAACAAATGACACTCATTCCTGTGGGAGTGTTTCAAACACAACAAGAAATTGATGCGAAATATATGGTAACATCGATTGATTTTACTCGAAAATTACTCGATTATAAAACTGAAGTAAGTGCAATAGAATTAAAAGTAAATCAAGAAAATGCTTCAGAAATTAAAGCAAATATTAAAAAAATACTTGGTGATTCTTATGTTGTAAAAAATAGGGAGGAGCAACACGAATTCGTATTTAAGGTTTTAAAATCAGAGAAATGGGGAGTCTTTATGATTATTTCATTTATACTACTTATTGCATCTTTTAATGTTGTTGGATCATTAACAATGTTAATAATAGACAAGAAAAAAGATATAGGTATATTGAAAAGTATGGGGGCAGATGATACTTTAATAAAACGAATATTCCTTTTTGAAGGTTGGATGATATCGTTGCTTGGAGCATTAATTGGAATTTTATTAGGAGTGTTACTTTGTTGGTTACAGTCTAACTATGGATTATTAACCTTTAGTCAAAGTGGTAATTTTATTGTTGATGCATATCCTGTAAAAATGCTTTTGACTGATGGTATAAATGTTCTATTGGTAGTATCTATCATAGGATTTTTTGCAGCATATATTCCAGTTCGTCAAATTACAAAATCATAAAGATATGAAGGGAATGCATTTCAATTATCTCGACATTATACTTTTTCTGCCTTTAGCTTGGGCAATATATCGTGGATGGGTAAAGGGTTTAATTCTACAATTAGCAACACTTGCTGCCTTAGTAATAGGTTTATGGGGAGCTAGAATTCTTACCGATTATTTAGTCCCAATTTTAAAGACTAAATACGATATCACTTCTCAATATACTCATATAACAGTTTATGCATTATGCTTAATAGCAATATTCGCATTAGTCTATTTTGTTGGATGGTTGCTAACTAAATTTGTGAAAGTTGTTGCGTTGGGAATTCCAAATAGACTTGCTGGAGTTCTTTTTAGCTTAATGAAATATGGCATTTTAATGGCATTTTTTGTCTTCTATCTCGACAAAATGAATAATCAATTCAATTTTATGGATCCAACTTTACCCGAAGAATCTTTCTTATATCATCCTTTGTTAAAAATGTCGCATTGGATGTACGAACATTTACATTTTTAAAATTTCTTAAAACAAAAAATCTTCAAAAAAACATTCATTAATTTGTTTCTGGTGTTGATAAAAATAATAATTTAGCAATCAAGTTCAATACAGAAATGATTAAAGTTCACGATAAACAATTTGAAGTTTCTATTTCTGAACAGCAAATAAAACAAGCTGTTAAGCGAATAGCCGCACAATTATCTGTAGATGTTGTTGGTCAAAAACCACTTTTCCTCTGTGTGTTGAACGGGGCTTTTATGTTTGCTTCCGATTTGTTTAAAGAAATTTCGGAACCTTGTGAAATAAGTTTTGTAAAATTTGCTTCTTACCAAGGTACAGAAAGTTCTGGAAAAGTTAAAGAATTAATAGGTTTAAATGAAAGTGTAAATGGTCGATTAATTGTCGTAATCGAGGATATAGTTGACACAGGTCGAACAATGTTAATGATGAAGAATCGATTGACTGAACTTGGAGCTAAAGAGGTGAAAATAGCAAGCCTTTTACTTAAACCCGAAGCACTCGAAGTTGACATTACCGTAGATTATGTTGCATTTCAAATACCTAAAGACTTTGTTGTTGGTTATGGTCTCGATTATGACGGATTGGGACGAAATTATGCCGATATTTACAAAGTAGTAGATTAAGTTACTAATTTTAAAATTATAGATATGTTAAACATTGTATTATTCGGACCTCCTGGTGCAGGAAAAGGTACTCAATCTGAGTTAATCATTAAACAATATGGTCTTGTTCATTTTTCAACTGGCGATATTCTTCGTGCTGAATTAGCTGCAAATACACCTCTAGGAGTAGAAGCTAAAAAATTCATGGAAAAAGGTGCATTAGTTCCCGATAGCGTTGTAATTGGAATGATTGGAAATAAAATCGAAGCTAATAAATCGGCTAAAGGTTTAATTTTCGATGGTTTTCCTCGCACTACTGCTCAAGCTGCTGCTCTTGATACTATTATGGCTGAAAAAGGCTTAAAAATATCTGGAATGATTGCTCTTGAAGTTGCAGAAGATGAACTTATAACTAGACTTTTAGAAAGAGGTAAAGTTTCGGGACGTGCCGACGATCAAGATAGAAGTATTATTGCAAATCGTATTGCAGTCTATAACAAAGAAACATTCCCTGTTAAAGATTTCTACGAAGCTCAAGGAAAATACAAAGGTGTATATGGTATTGGCGAAATCGATGAAATTTTCGGTAAAATAAGTCAAGCTATCGAAGCTTTAAAATAATCTATCAATTGGTGATTATATAAAAAGGGTTGGAATTATTTCCAACCCTTTTCTTTTTTTGTAGAGACGTTGCCTGCAACGTCTCATGGTACATCATATAAGGAGACGTTGCAGGTAACGTCTCTACTACCTCAAACTAAAATCTCTCGTAATCGCTATCGTTCGTATCCGAATGCATATCTATAATAGTACCCTTCGATTGTAATGATTTTGATTTTAAATTCTGTTTTTTGTTTACTGTTTTTGTTGGTAATACAGATGGTTTCGATTCAATACTTCTTATTCTATGATTTATACCCGAATCTTTTACTTTAAAAAATCCAATTAAATCGCGAAGATTGTCTGCTTGACTCGAAAGTTCTTCGCTACTTGTAGCCATTTCTTCGGCCGAGGCAGCATTTTGTTGTGTGACTTTATTAAGCTGATTTATCGCATTATTAATTTGATTTGCACCCGAATTTTGCTCAATACTTGCAGCTGTAATCTCTTGAACCAATTTTGCCGTTTTTTGAATATCTGGAACTATTGATTCGAGTTGTTTTCGAGCTTTATCAGCTATATCTACACTCGATTTTGTTAATTCGTTAATTTCTGCTGCTACAACATGAATTTTACAAGTTTTTTTACTGAAAACCTTGTAAATCCATTTAAAGTATAAAATCTTTTTAAAAATATATTTCAACTTGCAATTCTTGAAAAACTGTTAATAAAATAATAGAAAAGGCTATTGTACATTTTGTTTTTACTTTTATTTTTGATGTCAGTTAAGAGAACAAAATAATTTCGAATATTTTTTTAGTCAGTTTTAAATTCAGATAATACTATATCTAATCGTAAATAGATTATTTATTGTTGGGTTTTAACTATTACTAAAACATTCTTCTAAGTTGTATTGTTAACTCTTACCCATAACAACCAATTATGTAATTATTTTTTTAGTATTAATTTAAAAACTCAAGCAAACATGAGCAATTACATCAGTGCCGAAATAACTCCGGCAAAAATTACAGAAACCTTAGGTTTTCTTAATTCGGCAAAAAATAATTTGCCATTTATGATTAAACTCGATGGTTCAATTAAAAAAAGTATGGTATCGATGGACGATACTCGAATAACCTTCGTGAACAAATGCCTTCAATATGCACAAAAGGAATCGAAAATTGTTCCTCCTTATGTCGATTTAGTTGAATTAAACAAAGACCTCGCTTTGTTTTCTAATCTACAAAATCTTGCACGCGAAACTAATCGTTTGGCTGATATGATTAACGATACTCGTATTGCTGCTGGAACCGATGCGTATATAGCTGCACTTTCTATTTATAATTCGGCAAAACAAGCAGCAAAAATGAATGTTCCAGGTTCGCAATCGATTGTAGATGACCTTAAAAAGGCTTTCGAACAAAAACCAACTGTTACTTCTGAAACAGTTCCTGCTAATTAGAAAATAACAAAAAGGGGGGTGGTCAACCACCAGGGGGGGGTACTAGGGGAGTACCCCCCCCTAGTCAAAAGATAGGCTCGCCATCATTTTTACATGGCGAGCCTATACTTTTTGTTCGACGTTCGACCTACAGGTAGGCGAGCCCTGTAAAACTGTAGGCTTGCGATCATTTTTACATCGATGACGATCATTTTTACATAGTCAACCATCATTTTTACATCGTCGACGAATTGTTTTACTTCGATGTTGATGTTTTTTATATCGATAACGTTTTATTTATAGTGCCGTTGCAAGCAATTGCTTATACTGTATGGTTTATTCGATTTTATTACGATGAGCAGTTACAGGTAACGTCATTACAATAGAGTATTTCAATTATTTACCATACTCAGCTTTTATGAATTCGAATTCTTCAAGTAACAAAGCATATAATTCTGCACATTTATCGAAATCCGATTCTGAATGTTTTTCAATTTGAAGTGCAAAATCTGTCATGATATTAAAACCTATACCTCGAGCCATTCCTTTAAGTGAATGGGCATTAAATTTAATTTGTTTTACATCCTTATTCATTATCGATGTATTCAAATCATTTAGATATTGTGGCATTGTGTCGAAGGCGGTATTTAAAAACATTTCAACGAATTGCTCATCATTATCGTACTTTTCTAATACTCCAGCTTTATCGAAATGTACAAGCGATTCATTTTCGATTATTGGTTGAACAATTTCCGCATTCGTATTCCCATGTAAGTACTTGTCGAACAATTGGAATAATAATTTTGAATTTAATGGTTTAGCTAAATAATCGTTCATTCCAGCGGCTAAACATCGATCTTTTTCTCCCGCTACCGTGCCTGCAGTTAGAGCTATAATTGGTATTCTTCTTTTTTTATCTTGCTCTGTTGCTCTAATTGTTCCAGCTGCAACATATCCATTCATTATAGGCATTTGAATGTCCATTAAAACAATATCTGGATTATGTTTTATATATAATTCGCTTGCTTCAGTTCCTAATTTTGTCTCGATAATTATTGCTTCAGGCATGTTAATTTGCACTAACGACGATGCAAGGTTTAAGTTCATTTGATTATCATCAACAATTAGAACCGTATATTTCCGCATCGATTTAGCTGCATTTAAATCTGCACTTTCATTGTTCGAAATTTCAAAGTCAGTGTCGGTATCTGAATTTAATCTTGAGAAGGCTTTATATAGTTGTTCCATTCTCAATGGTTTTTGCATTATTATTTTAACATCTAAAGCTTTACATGCCGTAAATACGGTTTCGTCATCGCTCGAACTATGTAAGAATATTATTGGTAATTTTTTGCCTTTTTCACATTGACGAATTATGCTCATAACTTCTAAACCATCGATATCTGGCATATGATAATCGAGAATTACAACATCGTAATCATCGTTTTTTTCGATCATTTCGAGGGCAATTAATCCATTTGGAGCTTGTTCTGTAATTATATTCTTAGGTTTTAACATCGCTTCGACAATGCTTCTATTTGTCTTATTATCGTCGATTACTAAAACCTTTTTTATTAAACTTATGTCGTAAATATCTATAGATTCACCTCTTTCGAATGGGAGTTTTACTGTAAAATAGAAGCAACTACCTTCTCCTTCATTACTTTCAACTTCTATTGTTGAACCCATTTTTTTTACGAGATTACTCGATATTGCTAAGCCAAGTCCAGTTCCACCATATTTACGAGTTGTGGAACTATCGGCTTGCGAAAACGATTCGAATATTGTTTTTTGTTTGTCTTTTGGAATACCAATTCCAGTATCACGAACCGAAAATACAAAGACCATTTCTTTAGTATTTCCAGGAATTGGAATCGATTCGATTTTTAGTTCAATTTCGCCTTGAGAAGTGAATTTAGTAGCATTTCCCAATAAATTAATTAAAACTTGTCGCAAACGTATTGGATCTGCTGTAATAAACCGAGGAACATCTGGTGATATATTTAACAAAGATTCTATACCTTTTTCGGCAACCTTAAATTTCATTATCTCGATAATATTACCAGATAATTCAAAAAGATCTACCTTTTCATTATTGAGTTCTAGTTTACCAGCTTCAATTTTCGAAAAGTCTAAAATATCATTAACTAAATCGAGTAGAGAATTGGCCGATACATGAACGTTTTTCATATATTCCATTTGTTTTTCCGAAAGTTTTGTTTTTATCAAAATATCGGAAAAACCAATTACACCATTTAGTGGTGTTCTAATCTCATGACTCATTGTCGCTAAGAAATCTGATTTAGCAACACTAGCAGCTTCTGCATTTTCTTTTGCTCTAATAAGATCGTTTTCTAATCTTTTTTGTTCTGTAATATCCCAATTTGTGCCAATAAGTCTATAAGGTTTCATATCATCATTGTACTGAACAATGGCCATAGCTCTAACAATTCTTATTGTACCATTGGGTAATACTATTTGATATTCTGTATTGAATTCTTTTTCTCCGCTTATTGCTAACTTGATGTCATTATTTATTCTTTCTATATCGTACGGGTGAATACCTGCCTTTCTAGCTTCTATTGGCGATTTAAATGTGTCTTTTTCAATACCATAGAGTAAATACATTTGATCGTCCCAAAGTAATTCCTTTTTATTTATATTATAATCCCAGACACCGACACCACCAGCAACTGTAGCTAATGATAAGCGAGTTGAGAATTCTTCAGCTTCTTTTTCTGCTATTTTTCTATCAGTTATATCATGGAATATTTCTAAAACAGCTTTCTTTTTATCGTACATCATTCCAGTATGATAAATTTGGAAAATCTTTCCATTCATCATTTCGTGAGCTTCCGAAATTGTTGTAATTCCAAACTGTATTTTTTGTTTTAAAGGGCAACTTATACATTGACTTTTGTTGTCACAGTATAGAGACCAACATTTCTGACCAATGACATCATTACCATAAAATTCTTTTAATTTATAGCTCATAAAAAGAACATTACAGTCATCATCAACTATTTGCATTCCAAAAGGAATTGTTTGAAGTAACGATTCGTTGAATTCGTAACTTTCTATTAATGCATCTTCGGCATGTTTCCGTTCTGTAATATCATATATAATTGAGAAATAATATTTTTCGTGTTTAGTTTCTAGAGGAGCTGAGTCGACTTCTACAATTCTGGTAGTTCCATCTCCTAGTTTGTGAGTGTATATAGATTTGTTTTGGTTTTGAGATATCGTTTTAATTAAAAGTTGAAATTCCAAATCGTCTCCCGTTTCATAAATCTCTTGAATTAACATCGAACATAGTTTTTCGTGCGAATATTTATAAAACTTACAAGCAGCTAAATTGGCATCAACAATTCTTCCCGAAGCAGGATCAAGTAATAGCATAACAGCGTTGTGATTAGAAAACATTTTCCTAAACTTGTCTTCGCTTTCTTTAAGTTTTTCAGATTCAATTTGTAATAAAGCAGCTCGTTCGCCTAATTCGATATGTTCTCTAACTTTTATAAATTGTTTTTCTCTAATTATAATATATTTATATACAATAAAAAATATAAGTAGAATAACAATAACATAAAACCAAACCGTTTTATAATAGGGTGGTGTAATAATAATTCGAATTGATGTGCCTTTATTATTCCATACACCTTCGCTATTTGATGCCTTAACTTTAAAAATATATTCTCCACCCGGAAGATTTGTATATGTAGCAAATCGTTGATTCGCATCTGCTATAATCCAATTTTCATCAAAACCTTCCATTTTGTATTGATATTTATTTTTGAAAGGAGATACAAAATCTAAGGCAGCAAATTCTAAGGAAAAAACACTTTGTTTATAAGATAAATGTATTGTATCAGTTAAAAAAATAGGTTTATTTAAGATTGTTTTGCCATCTATTAAATCATTGACTTTTACTGTTTCGTTAAAAATCTTAAAATTATTAATAACAACTGGGGGAGTGAACGAGTTTGTTGTAATTAATTGTGGATAAAAAGAAGTTAATCCTTTCGGGCCTCCGAAATAAAACTTACCATCACTATTTTTAAAACACGAACGTTCACTAAATGAATTTCCTTGTAAACCATTCTCTTCAAAATAGTTGATAAAAGATTTTGTAGAAGGATTAAATTTCGAAATACCATTTGCAGTACTTAACCATAAATTTTTATTTTCATCTTCAAGAATTCCTTGTACAATATCGTTTGGAAGTCCATCTTTTTGGGAATAAGTAAAAAATGTTTGTTTTGATTTGTCAAATTTATTTAAACCTCCACCACCTGTTCCAATCCAAAATGTACCATCAGAACTTTCCATAATATATTGCACAACATTATTACTTAATGTTGATGGATTATTCCTTTCGTTTATATAATACTTTTTGACTTTTGTTTTCGGGTTGAATAGCATTAAACCATTACCATTTGTACCAATCCACAACATACCTTTTTTGTCTTTGTACATGCACCAGCCTACATTTTTTACATTAGAATTACCTATAGGTATATTGGTAAATACTTTCTTTTTAAAATTAAATTTGTTTAACCCTCCGCCCCAAGTTGTTATCCATATAATACTGTCATTTGTTTGAATTATTCCTGTTACAGAATTGTTGCTAAGTTGATTGTATTTTGAATTTACATCGAAACGGTAGTTTTCTGTTTGACCATTTTTAGGGTCAAATAAAAATAGACCATTACCATCTGTTCCAATCCATAATTTACCATCTACAGCCAATTCAATCGATAAAATGTAATCGAAATTATATTTTAAAGTCTTAGGTGCATGATATTCTGTGATTTTTTTTGTTTTTAAATCTAAAGCATTTAATCCACCTCCTCTAGTTCCAAGCCATAGTGTTGAACCTCTTTGTTTAAATGCCATAACCATATTATTTGTTATTGTGTTTTGGTTATTTGGTTCATTTTTATTTAGTTCGAAAGAACTGCTTTGTTTATCATAGATGTTTATTCCATTATTTTCGGTACCAAACCACATTAAACCACTTCGATCACGCATAATGCATAATATTTTATCATCGCTTATACTGTATTTATCTAATTGTTTGTAATTATACGTTGTGAAATGTTTTGTTTTTTTATTATAAATGCAAAGTCCTCCACCTCGAGTACCAAACATAATTGTTGAATCGGAATTTTCGAAACTCGACCATATTGTTTCGCAAGATAATGAATAAGGATTTTTACCGTCGGTATGAAATTGTTCAATTGTTTTAGTTGTTGGATTAAATTTGTTTAATCCTCCGTCGTATGTGCCAATCCAAAGGTAATTTTCATTATCAACAAGTATAGACATTACAATATCATTTGAAATTGTATTTGTTGAGTTTTCATTATGTCTATAATGTGTGAAATCTTTTGTTTTTTCATTGAAAGCATCTAAACCACCACCATCTATACCTATCCATATTTGGTTTTTATGATCTTCTACTATTACTCGTATTGCATTTCCTCCAATAGATTTTGGATTATTTTTATCGTTTTTGAAATGAGTAAATTTGCCTGTTCCATTATTTAAGAGATCTAATCCACCACCAAAGGTCCCAACCCAAAATCGACCTTTACTATCTTCAAATATTGAAAAAACATCATTAGATGAAATTGAGGTATTATCATTCTGATTGTTTATATATGTAGTAAATTCTTCTGTTTTTTTATCAAATTTACAAAGTCCACCTCCACCAGTTCCAACCCAGATATCTCCTTTTTTATCTTCATAAACAACTTTTATAATATTATTAAATATTGAATGTTTATTTCTCGATTCGGGTTTATATATCTTAAAACTGTAACCATCGTATTTGTTGAGGCCATCATGTGTAGCAATCCATATAAAACCTTCTTTATCTTGAATAATACTATTAACACAAACTTGCGATAAACCATCACTTATCGTTAAGTGTTTAAATCGCATATCAACTTGCTGTGAATATGTGATTTGTGTTACAATATAAATAAAAAAGCTAGTTAAAATAAATCTCATACATCTTAGTTTTATAATTTCGATGTTATAATGAAAACAAGATAAAAGGTTGTATTTTATCTATTTGTTTTTTTGAAAATGATAAAATAATATTAAAGAAAACAATAAATAAAAAACGGGATATAATCCCGTTTAAAATATATTACTTAAAAATTATTTTTTTAGTTTATATGCTGTAACTAGTTCGTTCGAATAATATGTGCTTCCCGAAAGTACAGTCTCAATAGCTTTTTGTAGTTCCGTAATACCGACTGATTTTAATAGAAATCCTTTTGCTCCAGAAAGTACCATTTCTTCTATTGCCGATTCGGTACTATCAGCTGTTAATGCAATGATTTTTATACCAGGAAACTTATTAAGTGCTTTCTTTGTCGCCTCTAAACCATCCATTATTGGCATTTTAATGTCCATTAAAACGACATCAGGTTTATTCGTATTTAGCTTATCTAAAAATGATTGACCATTATCTGCTTCAGCAATAATTTCAATCGTTTCAATTTTTCGTAACATTTGCGATAATCCTAATCGAACCATTAGTACATCATCTACAATAAATATTTTGATTTTGGTCGACATCGTTTTCTGTTTTAAGTATAAATAAGTATACAAATAAAAGTAATTTTTATTAAAAAATAAACCAAGAAACTCGTAGATTTTTAAATAAAATTATACGTCATTAAAATTTCTCATAGTCACCATCACTAAAGTCAGAACCCATTTCTATTATTGTACCCTTTGAGTGTAATGATGATGATTTTGAGTTTTGTTTCTTATTCATTTTAGTCGGTAGTTGAGGACTATGTTTCGCAATTACTTTGGGTTTAGAAATTATACCTGAATTTTTAACTTTAAAGAAACCGATTAAGTCTCTTAAACTTTCAGCTTGGCTCGAAAGTTCTTCTGAACTTGTTGCCATTTCTTCGGCAGATGCTGCATTTTGTTGTGTTACTTTGTTTAATTGATTTATTGCATTATTTATTTGATTTGCTCCAGAGTTTTGTTCTATACTTGCTGCGGTAATTTCTTGTACAAGTTTGGCTGTTTTTTGAATGTCAGGAACAATAGATTCAAGTAATTTACCCGATTTATCTGCAACATCAACACTCGATTTTGTTAATTCATTAATTTCACCAGCTGCTATATGACTTCTTTCTGCAAGTTTACGAACTTCAGCAGCAACTACTGCAAAACCTTTACCATGTTCACCAGCTCTTGCAGCCTCTACAGCAGCATTTAATGCTAAAATATTTGTTTGGAATGCAATATCACCTATAATTGAAACCTTTTCGGCAATCTTCTTCATAACCATAACTGTCATGCTTACATTTTTGCTTCCTTCCATTATATCTTCTGCAGCTTTTGTTGCTATTTTTTCTGTTTGTTGAGCATTATCCGTGTTTTGTTGAATGTTCGATGCCATTTGTTCCATCGAAGATGATACTTCTTCTGCAGCCGATGCTTGTTCTGATGCACCTTCTGAAACTTGTTGAGAATTAGAACTCATTTGTTGACTTGCGTCAGCTATATTTTCACCAGAGTTTTGAACTTGTGATACGATTTCACTTATTGATTTAATCATTTCGACAAGTGCTTTTATTAATTCATCTTTATCTGAACGTGGTTGAATATCTATAGTTAAATCACCTCCTGCAATTAATTTTGTCTTTTCTGTTATTCCTTTTGTCGCAGTTACTACGTTAATTAAAGCTTTCATCAACTCGTCTTTATCAGATCGTGTTTTTAATGCAACATCTAAATCACCAATTGATATTAATTTTGCGCTTTCAACTAATTCATTATTTGTATCAATTATATTATTCGCTGCATCTTTTAAATCGCCAAATACACCTCCATAAAATCCAGTTACTCTGCTAGTCAAATCGCCAATTGCCAGTTTTGACATCACTTTAGTTGTTTCTTCTAATGGTTCTTGTATAACTTGAGCCGATTTGTTTAAACCTTGTGCTATTGATTTAAACGAACCTTTAAATTGATCTTCATTAATGTTAATACTTGAAAATTCGCCCATTCCACAATAAGAAATGTAGGTATCTAATTCGTTACTTATTAATTGAATTGCTTCAAGCATTTTAATGATATTAGGTGTAATCTCGTCATTATTTGATTTTTTACCTATCGATTTATACATTTGTAAATCGGTAACATCGCCCTCACCTAATTTAATTATTGTACCTTGAAGTGATTTTAAACCATCAATAATGGTATTTGATGAATTAGCTATTTCAGCATAAATTCCCAAGTAATTCCCTTTAACTTTTGATGTTAAATCATTATCGGAAACGCTTTTTAAAACAATATTTGCCTCGACTAATCCTTGCAAACCATCAATACATTTATTTAGGTTTATTTTTATTTCATTAAAATCGCCATTATAATTATCTGTTATTTTAGTTGGAATTTCACCTTTTGAAATTTGATCTACATATGCTGCAGCCATGTGTATTGGTTCAGCTACAGCTTTAAAAGTATTGTTTACTCCGTTAATTATGGTTTTAAAATCACCTTGATGTAATGTAGTGTTTGCACGTATTGAAAGATTACCGTCTATTGCTGCTGTTGATAAAATATTTGCATCAGTTATTAAAAGATTTATTGCGTCAATACATTGATTTAGATTGTTTTTAATCTCATTAAAATCACCATTATATTCTTCTGTGATTTTTGATGGTATATCGCCTTTGGAAATTCTGTCTACATAGTTTGCTGCAACATTTAATGGTGAAATTACTGCATCAAGTGTTACATTTATTCCTTCAATTATATCTCTAAATTCAAAGTTTATTTTATCTGGCTCACCTCTAATTGAAAGTTTTCCATCGATTGCAGAATTTGTTAAATCTTTTGTCTGTTTAACAATACCAGTTATTGCATTTGTAATAACTGAGATAATAAATAATTGAAAAATTAATATCAAAATAGAAAAAACGATTACTATGATAAGAATAATTATAATTCCAGTATAAAAAGCTTTATCAACATTTATATCGTATTCAGATGTTTCGCTTTCAACATGTTTTATTAATTCAGATGCATTAGTTACAATTTCATTTATAATGTTATTTGCATCTTTAAATTCTTGAAGAGTAATATCATCTAATGCTTTTATCTTTTCATCATCATCTGCAGTTCCTGAGGCCAATAGCGTTTGTTTTTGATTTCTATCATCTATGAATTTATTTACAATTGGTGTTAGATTTTGAATTTTAGTTTTTATAATTTCTGCATGCTCAATAATTTCTGTATTTTGATTGAGCGAGTCATATATCGTTAAATCTTTTGTAATTAATTCAATCGTTTTTTTTGCTTCGTTTGTTTTTAATTGTACAACAGAATCTGGTTTTGATAATCGTTTATGAACTAAAGTCAATAAATCACTTCGTAATTTGTGGACACTTCCTCTAATTTCTGCACTTTTGCTAATTGTAGGTACTGCATTCGTAGCTACAAAATCTTCTGCATGCTTAATAGACATCACTACATTATAAGAAATTCCTAAGACTAAGATTATAAAAATGATGAATGCAACTGTTTGAATCATCATATTTTTTTTAATTGTATTCTTTGCAAAAAACTTTTTCATAACCTTCCTCCAATATTTTAATGTGTACCTTGCGACGATTCAGTTACTTCCATAAGTTCCTCAGTTGAGAATACTTTGTCCATATCAAGAATCATAATAAACTGTTCTTCACTTGCTTTGTACATTCCACAAATAAATTGAGAATGAAACTTACTTCCAATATTGGGTGCAGGTAAAATTTGTTGTGGTTCAATTTCTAATACCTCTTGGACTGCATCTACTAATGCTCCAACTTGAAGTGAATCTGCTTCTATTTGTATATCAAGGACTAAAATGCATGTATTTGCAGTAAATTCGGTTGGAGTTAATCCAAATTTAATGCGAGTATCTACTAATGGTAAAACTGTTCCTCTTAGATTAATTACACCTTTCATATATTCGGGTGCTTTGGGAACCTTTGTTATTTTGGTCATTTCTAATATATTCAATACTTTGCTAACATTTGCAGCAAAAGTTTCATCCCCTAATTTAAACGACAAATATGACGTTAGCGTAGATAATTCGTTCATACGTTAAAAATTTATTTAATTAAATTCTTAGGCTATTTCTTGATGACTAAAACGTTTTATAATTTTGTTAGAATCAAGTACTAGAGCTATCGTTCCATCTCCAAGAATTGATGCACCAGAAATTATATCTTGTTTTTTGTACATTTTGCCAAGTGGTTTTAATACTGCTTGATATTCACCAATTATAGTATCTATAACAATTCCTATACGATGTTCTTCGTATCTAACAATTATTATTTGTTCAGTGTCTGGTGTTCTCGATTTGCAATTAAATTCTTCACGCATATAATAGAATGGAATTTGTTCTCCATCTAAAACAATAATATTATTATAAGCTGTTGCAATTTTAGAATGTTCAACGGCATAACATTTATCTACAACAGATAAAGGAATAATATAACTTACTTCATCGATATCTACTAATAATCCATCAATAATCGATAATGTTAGAGGTAATCGTATGGTAATAGATGTTCCTTGTCCTGGTTTTGAATCTACATCAACCTCACCTCTAATATCCATTATTTTACGTCGAACAACATCCATTCCAACACCTCTACCAGAAACACCAGTGATTTTTTCTGCAGTTGAGAATCCTGGTAAGAATAGTAATTCAATAATCTCTTTTTTAGATAAATTAACATCTCCTGAAATTAAACCTTTACTAATTGCTTTGCTTTTTACTTTGTCTAAATCGATTCCAGCTCCATCATCGGTAATTTGAATAATTACATTTGCACCCGAATAATATGCACGAATATGTATGGCTGCTTTTTTAGGTTTACCTAGTTTTTCTCGTACTTCAGGTAACTCAATTCCATGATCAAGACTATTTCGTAAAATATGCATAATTGGATCAGAAAGATTTTCAATCATCGATTTATCAAGTTCTGTTTCAGAACCCTCGATGTATAATTCTACATCTTTTTTAAGCTCAGCAGATAAATCACGAACTAAACGCTGAAAACGAGTTAATAAATTTTGAATTGGTACAAGACAAATGTTAAATGCTATATCGCGTAATTGTCTTGTTAATTTTTGAACATTTTCTGCAATTGCTGTAACTTCGGTATTGTCTGATGTTTCAGCAAACATACTTAAACGAGCTTGTGTTGTTACAAGTTCACTTACTAAGTTCATTAAAGTGTCTAGTCGTTCACTTGGTACTCGTATACTTGTTGCAGCTGCATCTTTTGCTGCAGTTGAAGTCTTTTCAAGTTTAGCTGTTTCTACAACTACCGTTGCAGTTTCTTGTTTTGTTTCTTCAACAATTGCTTTTGCTGCTTTTACAGGTTTTGATTCTTTTACAATCGGTTTTGTGCCAGATTCAAATGAATATTTAAGATCTAATAAAGATTTTGTTTCTGAAATTTCTAATAGTTTATTTATATCATTTTTATAATCGCTTCTTTCAAAAATATTATCTTCTGATATTTGTTTAATATCAAGTTCACAATCGCTTTCAACAAAAATAAATACATCTTTAATTGCATCTAATCCTTGAGTTGTTGCAACTATAACTTTCCAACAGACATGACATTCAGTTGGATTAAAAGAATTAAAATCAATGCATTCGAATTTAATATCAATAAAGTTTTCAGCTTTACCTAACTGAGCTAAATCATCAAATAAAAAAATAGGATTTGTACCTAATTGTAAAAGTTCTTTATGTGGTAAAATTGATACTATATATGAAAAGTATTTTTCTATAATTATTTCTTCAACTATTTCGGATTTTGGTTCTTCTACAATTGGATTTTCTTGTTTTATTTCTTCAATTTTAGGTGATTCAATCTTGGCTGATTCTACCGTTACAGGAGCAGCTTCAACAGGCGATTTTCCTGCATCTAAATCAATAAAAGTAACTCCTGATTCTATTAATGTATTGATTTTCTTTACAAAACTCATTAATTCGCCTAATTTTGCTGTATGACGAGTTTTATTCGTTTCATCGGCTAAATTTACATCTTCAAGTAGTAAATTTAAATGATCGACAGAGCTAAGAGTTAAATCGAAAATATCTTTATTTAGTTTTAATTTATCGTTTCGAACAAGGTCATAAATACTTTCTATGTGATGAGTATATTCAGCGATATAGTCAAAACCAAACATTGCACTATTGCCTTTTAAGGTGTGCATAATTCGGAAAACTTTTGAAATATGATTCTTGTCATCTGAATTATCCTCTAAGACCAGAAGCGATGTTTCTAAGTCTGCAATAAGCTCGTAAGCTTCTTCTATTGCTTTTTGTTTGAATTGATCCATATCGTATATAATTTATCGTGCTACTTTTTCAACAACTGCTAATAATTTTTCAGGAACAAATGGTTTTATTATCCACCCAGTAGCTCCTGCTTGTTTTGCTTCAAGTTTTTTTGATTCTTGAGATTCCGTTGTTAAAAATAAAATAGGGATATATTTATACGTATCCATTTGTCTTACAATTTTAATTAATTCAAGACCATCCATATTGGGCATATGCAAGTCTGTAACCATTAAATCTATTTTTCTCCCATCAAGATATTTAAGTGCATCTTGACCATCTTCTCCAGCAAAGACCTCGTAGCCAGCACTTTCTAATGTAAAAGCTACTACTGCTCTTATACTTGCAGAATCATCGACTATTAGAATTGTTTTTCCCATATTGTGTAGTTATTTCCTTATTATATTTTCAAATCCTGATTTTTTTATTATTGATTTGCATTCCTCAGCCAATCCTGATGATGCAATTTCAATGCTTATTTTGTTTTTCTCGCAATGTGAAACAATTGAATAAATTAGTTGCAAAAAACTTATATCTAAATTTGTTACACCATTTATATCAATAACTACACCTGTCGTATTAATGTTGTTCTGAATTTCATCTTTTGTATTTTCAATGTTTTGAATTGAAAAATCACCTTCAAAGGCAAATATTTTTCCAGAAGGTTTATTTTCTATTATTGAAACTGAATGACTCATATTTATCTCTTTAAAAATTATTTATGATTTTAATTGATGTAAATATTTAATCTTTTAAGAAATCTAAGATACAAAATATTCTTCATTTAAAACTGTTGGTAGAAACTTTAGCATTTATAGCTTAAGAAATAGTAAAAAGTTACACTTTTGAAGAAATAAATTTAGATATATTTTTTTGTGTCTAATTTTAATATTTAAATAGCTATTCAGATCAGTTTAAATAAAATTTTAAAAATCGATTTTAACAGCTTACATTTGCAGTTAAAATAAAATTAAACTAGATATGAGCAATAACTCATTAATTGAAAAATTAGAAACACTTGTTTTACGATACGAAGAAGCTGGTCAACAGCTTAGCGATCCAGCAGTAATATCAGATTCAAAAAGATTTGTAAAACTTAATAAAGAATATCGCGAATTGGGCGATGTTGTAGAGGCTTACAAAGAATATAAAAATGCATACGATAATATCCTAAATGCCAAACAAATTTTAGCTGAAGAAAAAGACGAAGAGCTAAAAGAAATGGCTAAAATGGAACTCGAATCTCTTTCATCTGGAATTGATGAAATGGAGCAAAATTTAAAATTGCTTTTAATACCTGCTGATCCTCAGGACAGTAAAAATGCTATTCTTGAAATTCGTGGTGGTACTGGTGGTGATGAGGCTTCTATTTTTGCTGGCGAATTGTTTAGAATGTATACTCGTTATTGTGAGAAAAAAGGTTGGAAAGTTTCAGTAAATAGTTTTAGTGAAGGTACTTCTGGTGGATATAAAGAAATTATTGCAGAAATATCTGGCGATAAAGTTTATGGAACTTTGAAATATGAGTCGGGAGTTCATCGAGTGCAACGTGTACCTCAAACTGAAACACAAGGTCGAGTTCATACTTCAGCAGCAACTGTTGCTGTTCTTCCAGAGGCTGAAGAAGTTGACGTTGTTCTAAATCCAAATGAAATTCGTAAAGACACCTTTTGTTCTTCTGGACCAGGTGGACAATCGGTAAACACTACATATTCGGCAATACGCTTAACGCATATTCCTTCAGGTATTGTTGTTTCTTGCCAAGATGAAAAATCACAGCTTAAAAATCTAGATAAAGCAATGAACGAACTTCGTACTCGACTTTTTGCTTTAGAATATCAAAAATATATGGATCAAGTTGCAAGTCAACGTAAAACAATGGTTTCGACTGGCGACCGTTCGGCTAAAATTCGCACATATAATTATCCACAAAGTCGTGTGACCGATCATCGTATTAATCATACAATGTATAATCTTCCAGCAGTTCTTGATGGCGAATTACAAGAAACTATCGATAAATTAATAATGGAAGAAAATGCTGAACGATTAAGAGAAAGTAATATTTAATAACAAAATAACAAAATTTAAGATGGATTTTAATGCATTAGTTGAACAAATCACAAAAAAGCAATCGTTTCTTTGTGTAGGATTAGATACAGATTTAACAAAAATCCCAAAGCATTTATTAATTGAAGAAGATCCAATCTTTACATTTAATAAAGCTATAATTGATGCTACAGCAGCTTTTACAATTGCGTTTAAACCCAATATTGCGTTTTACGAATGTTATGGAATAAAAGGCTGGCAAAGTCTTGAAAAAACGGTTACGTATATTAAATCAAATTATCCCGAAATCTTTTTAATAGCCGATGCAAAACGTGGTGATATTGGAAATACTTCGGCAATGTATGCTAAAGCATTTTTAGAAAATTTGCCTTTCGATTCTATTACAGTTGCGCCTTATATGGGAGAAGATTCTGTAACTCCATTCTTGTCTATTAAAGATAAATGGGTGATTCTTCTTGCATTAACTTCAAATAAAGGAGCTTTCGATTTTCAATTTATGAGCGAAAATGGTGAAAAGCTTTTCGAAAAAGTATTGAAAACCTCTCAAAATTGGGGAAATAAAGATAATATGATGTATGTTGTTGGAGCTACTAAAGCCGAAATGCTAAAAGATATTCGAGTAATAATTCCAGAACATTTCTTATTGGTTCCTGGTGTTGGTGCACAAGGTGGTAGCTTGGAAGAGGTCGCTAAATATGGAATGAATAAACAATGTGGCCTAATTGTAAATTCATCTCGAGATATAATATATAGCGATTCAACTGAACAATTTGATAATGCTGCTGCTGCTAAAGCGCAAAATTTGCAATTACAAATGAAAGAGCTTTTACAATTGTATAAGGTTATTTAATTCCAACTTTATTCAATTTCTATATTCAAATGACTCAATAATCCAATTACTCCAGGATAAGAAAATTTAGCTTTTTTTATTTTATTGTCAGAAGGATTGAAATTATAGTTTTGTGATGTTCGAAAATCACATCCTTCTAAGTTATTTCGTTCAAAAACTGTGGTTAATAAATCGCAATTATGGAATAATGCTAAACTTAAATCCGATTCCGAAAAATTAGCTTCTTTTATCATACAATCTTTAAATATAGTCTTTTTAAGGTTGTTTTTTAGGAAGAAACAGTAATTTAAAATGCATTTGTCGAATGAAACAGAAAATGTAAATCGCGAACATTTACTAAAATCAACTCCCATTATTTTACAATCGATAAATTGAACTCTTGAAAATACGGTATTCGAGAGTTTTGCCATTGAAAAATCGCAATTTAAAAACGTACAATCACTAAATTCAAATGAATCGAATACTTGTTTAGAAAAGTTTGATTTTTGAAAAATGCATTTTTCAAATTCCGTCTGATCTTCGTTTAAAATGTAATTCTCAAATGTTTGATTTCTTAACATTTATTGTTATTTAATAAATTATCGTAAAGTTTTTTTACATCCATCACTAATCGAGTATAATGATAATTTTCGTTAACAAATACTCGACCTTTTGTTGATAGTTGTTCTCTTAATTCTTTATCATCAACTAATTTTAGTAGATTTTGACCAAATGAAATTGTATTATTATTTTCAACTAAAATTCCTGTTATTCCATTTTTAACAATATCTTCAATACCTCCAATATTAGTAGTTATTATTGGTTTACACGCAGCTTCTGCCTCTATTAAACTAACAGGAGTTCCTTCGTTAAGTGATGTTAATGCAACAATGTCAGCTCCGCTATATACAACATCAACATCTTTTATCCAAGATGTAAAACAAAGTGGTTTATCGTGAAAATTATCATCTTGAGTTGTAAATTCAATGCCTAGTTCCTGTGCTTGTTGTTCAATAAATTTTCTATTATCACCATCTCCTACAATAAATGCACGAACTTTTTGCTTGCTATAATCTTGAACATATTTTAAAGCATTAAGAAATAGCGAATGATTTTTTATTGAAACAACACGACCAACAATTACTATCGCAATTTCATCTAGACTTATATTATATTTCTGGCGAAAAGAAATACGTTTTTCGTTATTATCTGTTTGAAATCGAGTTAAGTCAAAACCTAATGGAATAATAAAGCATTTGTCACGCGATACAATTTTATGAATATCGCATAATTCTTCTTTTTGTTTTTTACTTATGGCTATAATTGCTGTGCTTCGTTTTGCTAAATACCGTTCAATGATTTTAAAGATACTAGTTTTAATTTTACCGAAATATGAGTGAAATACATGACCATGAAATGTGTGTACAATTATAGGTACATTACACTTAATAGCAGCTAATCGGCCTAAAGTTCCTGCTTTAGCCGCATGGGTGTGAACAATATCAGGTTTAAACTCTTTGATTAATCGTTTAATCTTTCTATAGGCTAAAACATCTTGAAAAGGATTAATCGAACGTCTCATTTCAAGAACAATTGTTGGTTCAAGTCCAAGATTCTCTAATATAAATTCCGAACTTTTCTCATGTTCTTCTTTTACTCCACCAACAAGCATTGTTTCGTATTCTGGTGAAAGATATTTCGTTAGATAGGCCGCGTTATATGTTGGACCACCTATATTAAATCTGTTAATTATGCGTAAAACTTTGGGCATTTTTTTGTTTTCGTTTAATTAAAATATCTCTTGTACCAATGTTGAAAAACAAGTAAACCCCAAATTCTTGCATGAGATTCACCGGGATTTGACGACTGTAATGTATTATAAATTGATTTAATCTCTTCAAAATTAAAAAGACCTTGTTTTTTTATAAAAACTTCGTCTAATAAATATTCTTGAATCATAGGTTTCATATCGCCTCGTAACCATTTTAATAGGGGTACTTCAAAACCTTTCTTTGGCCGATTATATAATTCTTCTGGTAGAATATTTCTAAAAGTATCCTGAAGTATTTTCTTCTTCATATTTCCATCAACTTTATATGATGCGGGTAATGTAAATGCAAAATCAAAAATAGTATGATCTAAAAATGGACTTCTAACTTCCAAGCTATTTGCCATAGACATTAAATCGACTTTTGTAAGCATATCGTTTGCTAATACTAAATTCATATCTGAAAGTAATATCTGATTTATATCATTTGAATTGTCTATTTCGGATAAAATCTCAGCTTTTCGTTGAATATATTCTTCGTTTAACGCATTTTTAGATAATAAATTTTCAACATCTTTCTCGGATGCAAACGAACACCAACGCCAGTATCTGTTTTTATCATTAAGTTTGCATCCATTTCCATATCTATGAATTTGTCGAGCCAAATTCATGTATCGATTGTTTCTTGATTTTGGTAATAAATCTAAAAATGGTAAACTTGCTTTTATTGCAAAATTTGCTAAAGGTCTAGAAATAGCATTGAAATGTGCCATATGTTTATTGTATCCACCAAATATTTCGTCAGCACCATCACCCGACAGAGCAACTGTAACATTTTGTCTGGTACATTTACTAACCATATATACTGCAAGTGCTGATGAATCGGCAAATGGTTCATCGATATAATCTAAAACAGCATTTACATTGTTAAATAAATCTGAGTTTGTCAATGAAAAAACAGTATGTTTGGTGCCAAATTTTTTAGCAACAATGTTGGCATAATTTGTTTCATCGAAAAATGGTTCGTCTTTATATCCTATTGAGAATGTTTGTATACCACTTATATATTTAGACGCAAGAGCAACAACTATAGACGAGTCTATTCCACCACTTAAAAATGCACCAAGCGGAACATCTGATATTAGACGACGTTGAACCGAAGCTTCGAGTAATGATTTTAATCGATTTTGAGCTTCTAGATAACTAATATCTCTATTTATGCTGTTTTTTATTTTGTGATATTTAGTGATTTGCAATTGACCATTTTTGATAGTTACATAATGACCTGGTAGGATTTTTTTTACATTTTTGAAAATGCTATGAGGTGCAGGAATATAATTTAATTGTAAATAACTTAAAAGCGATTGTTGGTCTATTTCTTTTTCAATACCATAAGTCAACATTGCCTTCATTTCTGAAGCAAAAAGAAATACATTTATATTATTATAATACAATAATGGTTTTTCACCGGAACGATCACGTGCTAAAAAAAGTTCATTATTTTGTTTATCATAAATGGCAAATGCAAAGAACCCATTTATTCTTTCCAAACATGATACTCCATATTCTATATAAAGATATAATAGTACTTCCGTATCAGAATGTGAACGAAACGAATATCCTTTGGTGATTAATTCTTTTTTTTGATCTTCGAAATTGAAAAATTCACCATTATAAATAATTGTATATCTTTCTGAAATATCCGTAAAAGGTTGAGATGCTGCATTTGAAGTATCGATTATGGCTAATCGAGCATGACCTAAAGCAATGTTCTCGAATTTTAACGTATTACTACTGTCAGGTCCACGTAATTTTAATGCAGCTACCGAAAATGGAACTTTTTCTAAAAAGTGTTTGCCTAAATCAGTTAAACTAAAAGCTCCTGTAATACCGCACATTCTATTTTACAATTGAATATCAAATATAGGAATGTTTTTATATTGGTAAAGAATCATTGAGAATATAGAATAAACATTTAATAAACAAAAAAGGAGAACCGAAGCTCTCCTTTCTATATTAATAATAATTTGATTATAATGCATCTAATTTTGCCGTTAATTCAGACTCTGTTGTTTTTGATAAACTAATATCTAGTGTTTCGTTATTTTGCCCTAATGTCATTTCTTTATTAAATAAATAAAAATCGTTCGAGGCATCTTGTCCAAAAACAATTATTTTAATTACTGTTCCAGTTGGTATTTTATCCGAAACTAAATTTTTGATTTGCATAACTGTTTTGGTTGATGGGATATATATAAATATTCCAACATTTAAAAGATTATCAGTAGTTGATGCAAACGTTACCGTAACTGAATTTGCAGAGCTAGCATCTTTATCACAAGCTATCCAACCGAGTTTTTGAATTAAACCGAAATAGCTAGTATCTGTTTTTCCAAAGTCACCAATAGGATTTGTAGTCCAATCAGTTATATTATTCATTGTGTTTCCATAATATTGTTTCATTCCGTCAACTGTTGCTTTATTTGGAATTGAAACAATTGACCACGATTTTGATGGTCTCAAAACTAATTCTGCTGTATCTTTATATGCTCGTATTCTCAATTCTCCAGCAGTTGTTAAAATATTGCCAGCTCCAACCGAAGGTAATTGATAATAAATCATATCCTTTGGTGTATATAACTCTATAAGTTTTATCTTATATGGATAATTTACACTATCGTTTTTATTTATATACATTATATTCGATTTAGAAGGACAAATTTGTGTTCCATATTTGCCAATTATTGGACATTTCCCAGGAGTATCAATAATAAACTCTTGATCTTGTTGTTTCTTACTATCTAGATATTCATTTAATGATTTATATTCTTTCAACGGCTTATCTTCTATTCTATCTTTTTTGCAAGTTGCAAAAATAGTTATACTCAATATTATGCTTAATATTAATTTGATGTAGTTTGATTTTTTCATATTTCAAGTATTTTAGTTTGTTTTTTTTGGTTTACAATTATTGTTCCAATATTAATGACCTGGACAGCTTATTGAACCTCTTTTCTTGCTGGATTTACATCTAAACGTGTAAATAATTCCAATTCCAAGATTAGTTTCTTTCCATTTTAAATTATAACGATATTCAACAAAAGGTCGAATACAACGTTTAGTAGTCCAGCCAATACCAAATTCAGCATCCCAATTATTTGGTTTAGCTTTTAGTTGAGGTTTAGATGTGAAATTGCTCCATCTATTGTATGAAATCATACCAATTGCATATAATTTCCATTTTGCAGTACCAATAAAATCGAGATGTGTTGCTACACCTAAATAATACTCCGAGATTTTGTTAAATGAAGGGTAATATGTGAGTTGAGGTATAAAACTTATTCGCTTGTAAGGTATTTCAACTCGTAAACCTCCTGCAAAACTCTCTGTTTGGAGATTATATAATAATGATCCTCCAACACCAATTTGTTGACATTTAACTTTATTATTTATACCTAGGATTACTAGAATTAAAGAAATTGAAAGTATATTTATTTTAAACCGTCGCATAATATTAAAAATTCAAATTCATGATGTCAAAAATAATAGAATTAAAAACAAAATCGATGGAAATAGTAATTTTTTTATGTTTCGGCATTGAACCTTATTTTGATAGTGAAATAATATGATTTTGGAAAGAAATATATGTATTTTGGATGCTATTTTACCGCAGTTTTACTTTGCATAAAATACTATTTATTAAAATTAATAGTATATTTGGAACTTAAATTAGTTCATACATTGTTTTCTTTTCTTTTGTAGTTATTAGTGTAAAAGACTTAATTTGAGCCATTTCTGAAGGTAAAAACAGAGGAGTATTCGAAAATCCTTAAGAGTAGAATTATTTAAATTTATAAAAACATGATTAAAAAAATACTTGTTATTGGCTTATTATTTAGCATTAATACTTCGTTTTTAATTGGACAATCTATTGTAAATGGAAAACCAATGGAAATAAAATATCGAAGAAGTTCATTACATACAATTTTAATTGAATCAGATAAATTTCCTTTTAGAGATACAGTATTGAGAGCATATAATAATGCTCCTTTCCCTGATAAATATAATAATCACACTATAGGTGAAAAATCATTCAATCCTAGTCTATATTCGTCGAACGCAACAATTAAAGATGATCAATATAAAGCTGTTGTCGATAAATATTTAAGTGATAATAAAATTGCCAATAAATTAGTTGCAAAATGGTTTGATAGAAAACCTGATGGAACAATGGATATGGATTTAATTGGTGAAAGAGGTTCATATAATGCATCAGAAATGGCTGCAAAAATAGCTTCAAATTCGGCAAGAGGTCTAGCGTCTTTAGCTGATGCTGGTGAAGAATTAATTGGAAATACTTTTGTTGTCGTTTCTAAATTGAATTTTATAAGTAATGAATACGCTGCAGCTGCTATTAGAGTTGTAGCATATGCTGCTGCAAGTAGAATTCCAAGTTCAATTGGACAAACATTAGCTCAAAAGGCTGCTGATATTGTGTACAATAAAACAAAGGAAGGCTATTCTGTTTGGACCACATCGTATTTGTATAAATTGAAGTGGAATGATTCAATTTCTGCTGTCTTCTATAACGATTTATGGATGGATAAAACGACAAAAGACCTATCGAGAGTATCTAAATTTGATAATTCAGATATTTTTGGCATGGAGTTTGTTGGTAGTGAAAAATCAAGTAGCTTAGTTACTTTTTCTTTAAAAGAAACTAGAAGTCCTGAAAAAATAGTAGAGATTGCTACAGTTCGAAATATTGATGCTGTATATGCAAAATTGCAAAAAAAATATGATGTATTTAAAACAAAAACGCCTTTATATAGTGGCTATCCAATTACAGCAAAAATTGGTTTAAAGGAAGGCATAAGTGGAGGAGATAAATTTGAAGTTTTGGAGCAAGAAATTGATGCTCAAGGAAAAACAAAATATGTAAGAAAAGGGATAGTTAAAGTTGATAAAAAACTTATTTGGGACAATCGATTTGTGGCTGGCGAAGTGCAAGCTATTGATTCAACAGCGAATTCAAAGCCCAAAATAGATAGAACAACATTTAAAGGTGGTAAAAATTATTATTCTGGAATGTTAATTAGACAAATTAAATAATAACTAAAACAAATAAATTATGAGAAAGTTAGTAAAAGTAGGAAGCCTTATATTGATTGCTTTATTAGGCTTAACATCGCTTGTTTCGGCACAAGCAAGGAAAAAGGCCGACAAAGATACTAAAAACTGGCGATACGAATTAGAAGCTGCTGGTGTTGGTACACAAGGATCATATTTAGTTAAAGTATGGTCATATTCTAAAAATCCCAAAGTAGCAATCGAACAAGCAAAGAAAAATGCAGTTCATGGTGTTGTTTTTAAGGGATTTACAGGGAAACCTGGTGTTCCGGGGCAAAAAGCATTGGCAAGTAGTCCAAATGTAGAACAAGAAAAACAAGAATTTTTTGATGATTTTTTTGCTGATAACGGAAAATATATGAAGTATGTAAGTGAATCTGGAGATGGATCAATTGCTGCAGAAGATAGATTAAAAGCAGGTAAAGAATACAAAATTGGAATTGTTGTATCTGTAAATGTTGATGCACTTCGTAAAGATTTAGAAGCTGCAGGTGTAATTAAAGGTTTAAGTTCTGGATTTTAATCTTTAAATAATTATGAAAAATATAATATTATCATTGGTTATACTTGTTGCAAGTATTTTCGTAAGTTCATGTAGTAATCCTCAACGTAAGATTGCAGGTAATTACGCATACGAATCTGAATGTCTTGGTGTAGAATTAGATGGGTCTCAAACATTAGGTGTTTGGGGTAGTGGTCGTAATCGAACAGATGCAATTGAACAAGCTAAGAAAAATGGAGTTCGTGATGTGCTTTTTAAAGGAATTAGAGCTGGCAAATCAGAATGTAATATAAAACCTGTTTTATCTGAAGTAAATGTTCAAGAAAAAAACGAAGATTATTTTAATAAATTCTTCGCTGATGGTGGACCATATACTCAGTTTATCTCAAATAAAGATGGTTCAGATTTACATATCGAGGTTATTAAAAATCGGAAACAAGCTGGTTCGCAAGAAACGTATAGAGTTATTATTCGTGTTCTAAGAGCTGAGTTAAAAGCTAAAATGATTGAAGATAAAATTCTCCCACAATAAGTTTAATGTAAAAAAAAAGAAATATGAAAAAAAGTTTCAAAAATATATTAGTTTCATCACTTTTAGTGTTGAGTTTTAGTAGTGCGTTTTCTCAAGCGAAAAAACCTACAATCATGGTTGTTCCAAGCGATGTTTGGTGTAATCAAAATGGATATATGCAAGAGTTCGATAATCAAGGAACAAAAGTAAAAGTTCCAGATTATAAAAAAGCTGTTCAAGAAAACTCAGATTTACTTTTGGTGATTAGCAAAATCAATGAAATGATGACTGAAAGAGGTTTTCCATTAAAGAACTTAGAATCTTGTCTTAAAACAATTCAAGATCAATCGGCCGAAGATGCTTTACTTCAAAGCAAAAGTGGAGCTGCAGTTGCTGAAAGTCCAATTGATAAACTTAAGAAAGTTGCAAAGTCGGATATTATTATGCAATTAACATGGACTGTTAATCAAACTGGACCTAAAAAATCGATAACATTTAACCTTCAAGGTTTAGATGCTTATACCGATAAGCAAGTTGCAGGAGCTTCGGGAACAGGTAATCCTTCATTTACTGCAGAATTGCCAGTTTTATTACAAGAGGCAGTTGTTGCTCATATTGATAATTTTAATGCTCAATTACAAAAACATTTTGACGATTTATTTGCAAATGGTCGTGAAATAACTTTCAGAGTTAAAGCTTGGGATTCTTTCGAAGGTGGTCTAGAAAAAGATTGTGGTGGAAAAGAATTAAATGCTGTAATTGAAGAATGGATGACAGCAAATACTGTTCAAGGTCGTTATTCAACTGCTGATGCGACAGAAAATATGATGAATTTTGAACAAGTACGTATTCCTTTGTATGACGCAACCAATAAGGCAATAGATGCTAGAAATTGGGCGAAAGGTTTGCAAAAAACGCTAAAAGAAAAATATCAAATTGATTCTAAATTGATGATGAAAGGTTTAGGTCAAGCTCAATTAGTTATAGGTGAGAAATAATTTAAATCTAGAAATATGAAAAGTAGTAAATTAATAATTATTCTGAGTTTATTGTTGTGCTTTGGTTTTTCAAATGCACAAAACTCTGGACAAGCCGATAAAAGCAAACTAGCTTTAGCTGTTTGGGTTCCTGATCAAATAGATGGAATGCCTGCAGCAGCAAAGAAAAATCTTGAGAATAAATTAAATCAAATATTGATTGAAAATGGATTAGCAAATGATGCCTATAATTCAAGATTTATTATGACTGCAAATGTAGCAGTAATGACAAAAGACATTACACCTACTGCACCGCCAATGCAAGCATATACATTAAACGTTACCTTATATATAGGTGATGGTGTAGAGGGTAGAAGTTTTGCAAGTTATTCAACATCGGTAAAAGGTGTTGGTGAAAACGAAACAAAAGCTTATATGTCTGCTTTAAAAAATATTAAAACAAACGATCCTGCTTATCAATCGTTTATTGATAAAGGAAAGGCTAAAATAATTGATTATTATAATACTCAATGTGAGCAAATTATTAAAGAATCTAAAGTTTTGGCAAGTACACGTCAATTTGATGAGGCAATTTGGAAGCTTACTGGTGTGCCTTCTGTATGTTCAACTTGTTGGGATAAATGTATGGCAGCTTTAGCTCCAATTTATCAACAAAAGTTAGATTACGAATGTCAAATGAAAGTTGCTGAAGCTACAAGTGTTTGGAATGCTGGTCAAAGCTGGGATGCTGCAGAACAAGCAGGTTCTATTTTAAAAACAGTTGACCCTAAAGCTGCTTGTTTTAAAGATGCAAAAGCATTATCAGATAAAATAGCCGCTAAAATTCATGAAGTAGACAAACGTGAATGGAGTCTAATTTATGAAAAAGAAGTAGGCGTTCAAAAAGACCTTATACAAGCATACAAAGAAGTTGGTGTTGCTTATGGCAAAAATCAACCACAAAATGTGACTTATAAAAGTCTTTGGTAGAATTAGGAAAAAAGAAAAAGGGGTTTCAATTATTTGAAACCCCTTTTTTTATGCCTCTTTAATACTTAATTGAATTCTCTTTCTAAGAACATCTACTTCTATTATTTTGACATTAACATGTTGATTTAATGATAAAACTTCGGAAGGATTTGTGATGAATTTATTTGAGATTTGAGATATATGAACTAATCCATCTTGTTTAACACCAATATCAATAAAGGCCCCAAAATTTGTAATATTTGTAACAATTCCTGGAATAACCATTCCAATTATTAAATCATCAATGGAATGAATTGTATTATCGAATGAAAATGCTTTTGCTTCAGAACGTGGATCTAATCCTGGTTTTGCAAGTTCATTTACGATGTCTTTTAATGTTGGTAGTCCAATTGAGTTATTTACATAATTTTCAATTATTATAGATTTACGTAAATCATTTTTAGCTAATAAATCAGTGACATTGCATTTTAAATCGTTTGCCATTTTCTTGACAATGTTATATGATTCTGGATGAACAGCACTATTGTCTAATGGATTTTTAGCATTTTTAATTCTCAGGAATCCTGCACATTGTTCAAATGCTTTAGGGCCTAATCGAGGTACATTTTTAAGTTCATCTCTTGATTTGAAATTACCATTAAGCATTCTATGTTGTATTATGTTTTCTGCTAATTGTGGTCCAAGTCCAGATACATATTTTAGAAGATGTTTACTTGCAATATTTAAATCGACACCTACTTGGTTAACACAACTTATTACGATTTCATCAAGCTTTTTTTGTAGTTTTGACTGATCTACATCATGTTGATATTGACCAACACCTATAGATTTTGGATCTATTTTTACTAATTCGGATAATGGGTCCATTAATCTTCTACCTATTGAAACAGTACCACGAACTGTTATATCAAAATTACCAAATTCTTCGCGTGCAACTTCTGAAGCAGAGTAAATGGAAGCACCATTTTCATTTACCATGAAAATTTGAATAGTTTTATCAAGTACGATATGCTTAATAAATTCTTCGGTTTCGCGACCAGCAGTTCCATTACCAATAGCAATTGCTTCAATTTTATGCTTTTTTATTACATTTATTATTGTTTGAGATGCTGCGGTTACGTTAACTTGTGGTTGATGCGGATAAATAGTATCGGATTCAATTAATAGACCTTGATTATTTAGGCATACTATTTTACATCCAGTACGAAAGCCAGGATCGATTGCTAAAATAGTTTTTGCACCTAATGGAGATGCCATTAATAATTGACGAAGATTTTCCGCAAAAACTCTTATGGCTTCATCATCTGCTTTTTCTTTACTTTCGTTTTTAAATTCAGTTTCGATACTTGGTTGTATCAATCGTTTATAGCAATCGTTTATAGCAATCGCTACTTGTTGGGACGATTCATTTCTGTTTTTTACAAAATAATTTTCAAGTTTATCTATTACTTCATTTTCGTTGGGTTCGATTTTTATTTTTAAAAAGCCCTCATTTTCGCCTCGTCTTATTGCTAAAAGTCTATGAGAGGGACATTTTTTTAATGGTTCAGAAAAATCAAAATAATCGCGAAATTTTGATCCCTCATTTTCTTTCCCTTTTAATATTTTTGAATAAATAATTGCATTTTTTGAAAATATATTTCTACAAATATTTCGAGCAGTTGCATTTTCTGAAAGCCATTCGGCAATAATGTCTCGAGCTCCTTGAAGGGCTTCATCAATAGTCTTTACATCTTTTGTGATAAACAGTCTTGCTTGGTTTTGAATATCATTAAATATTTGTTTAATTATAATTTTAGCTAAAGGTTCAAGTCCTTTTTCTTTTGCAACTGATGCTTTGGTTTTTCTTTTGGGTTTAAAGGGTAGATATATATCTTCTAATTCGTTTAGTGTTTCGGCATTTAAGATTTTTTCATTTAATTCGGAAGTTAAATTTCCCTGTTTGTCAATAGTTAGAATTATAAGATTTCTACGATCTTCGATTTCTGTAATTTTAGCGTGTAAATCTCTTATTGATGATATTGAAACTTCATCTAAACTTCCTGTCATTTCTTTTCTATAACGTGAAATGAACGGAATTGATGAGCCTTCTTGTAAAAGAGTCAAAACATTTTTAATTTGTGATTCGCTTAATAGTAGTTGATTTGCAATCTTTATATTTATAGGGACATTTAACATGTAAGTTCTTTATTATTATTGAGTCAAAAATGCGATTTCAAAATTAATATAAATATATAAGTTTTTTGATTTTTTAAAATGAATATTCACCTCTACTTAATTTGTATTCCCTTTTGATTATCAATTTATTTGTTATATTTGCATTGATTAAAAGGAATTGTTTTAATATTTAATTAAATGAAAAATGAAAAAATGTAGAAAAATTTTAGCTGTACTTTCGGTTGTTTTACCACTTTTGACTTCTGCTCAACAATATGAAAAGTATGATGGTAATAATGAAGGCTGGAGTATTAGTGCAAATGTTGGACCTACTTTGTTTTATGGAGATTTGAAACAATTTAGAGTAGTCCCATTAACGACTTCGTATAATAATGAATATCAGGCTGCTTGTGGCGTGATTTTATCAAAGCAATTGTTTAGTTTCTTGAGTTTAAGAGGTCAGCTTTTAGCTGGTAATTTATCAGGTACAAAAAAATCTGTAAATGAATATTTTAAATCGAAATTTGTAGATTATAGTTTTAACATAAAATTAGATATCACAAAAATGATATATAAAGAAGAGGAGAAAAAAACCTCATTTTATACTTATGCAGGTATTGGTATGATTGATTACAGAGTTAAAAAATATTCGATTTCAAGTAATCAATTAAAAAGTTCTTTAGGATATTATAATGAAAGTATTTATGATAGCCAAGGGGATAAGTTAAAAGCAACAAGTGAAACTATTTTGCCTATAGGTATAGGCGTTGATTATATGTTAACGTATAATCTAAGTATGAATTTAGATTATTCAAGAAGAATAGCAAATTCAGATAAATTGGATATATCTGTTGGTAAAGCAAAACATGATATGTACGATTATATTTCAATAGGTTTAACATATCATTTTAGAGGACCTAAAGATACCGATAAAGATGGTATCCCAGATAATATTGACAAATGTCCAAATACCCCACAAGGTGTTGCAATTACAGAAATAGGTTGTCCTAAAGATATCGATGGTGATAGTATTCCTGACTATTTAGATAAATGTCCAAATGCTAAAGGGTTATCACAATTTAATGGTTGTCCTGATTCTGATTTAGATGGTATTCAAGATAGTGAAGATAAATGTCCTAGTGTAAAAGGTTTAGCGCAATTTAATGGTTGTCCTGATACCGATGGTGACGGAATTGAAGATAGTAAAGATAGTTGTATCAATGAAAAAGGAATTGCTGAATTTAGTGGTTGTCCTGATACTGATGGTGATGGTATACCTGATAAAAGAGATAGATGTCCAAAAGTAAAAGGTTTGCCTTTGTTTAATGGTTGTGCAGACACTGATGGTGATGGCATTTCTGATATTGACGATAAATGTCCTAAGATTGCTGGAATAGCTGCAAATTTTGGTTGTCCAGCTGTAAAAAAAGAAGTGTTAAAAATCTTTGAAAAAGCTTTAACTGGAATTCAATTTGAAACAGGTAAAGATGTAATTATGAAAACATCAAATTCTATACTTGATCAAGTTGTTAAAGCAATGATTGAAAACCCAACGTATAATTTAGAAATTAATGGTCATACTGATAATGTAGGTGATACTCAAAAGAATTTAGTACTTTCTCAAAAAAGAGCAGATGCAGTTAAAAAATACTTAACAGATAAAGCTGTTTCTGAAACAAGAATTAAATCAACAGGTTTTGGTTCAACTATTCCTGTGGCAGAAAATACAACAAAAGAAGGTAAAGCTAAAAATCGTCGTGTAGAATTTAAAGTTGTTTTTCAAACAATTGAATTAGAATAATAATAATTAAATAATTTATAGGAGGCTGTCTGATTAAATCATGACAGCCTCTTTTATTTTTAGCCTTTACGAAACTGAGGTTCATTGAAAAACAGGCCTTTGTTGTTTTAATGATTAAGTACAGTTGAACTGAGAATAATGTAACATTAAAATCACATTTGGTTTAAAACTAATATAAGTTAAGCTATAGCCCCATAGTGGTTTTTAAAAAAACATGCATCGTACCGAAAAAAACATAGACAATTTAGTCATAAATTTCATATTCTTCGCCTACGCTCAAAAAATGAAGATTTATTTGAGATTGTTTCGGCCTTTAAAGTTATGAAAGACGATTAGTAGAAATGTATATTATTGAAATAGCAAATAGATACAATTTATATATTGTTCGTGATTTAAAATATCGTTTTGTGTTTATTTTTAATCGATATAGATTTGTGCTAAGGGGCTGAAGTTGTACTTTCTAACTCTATTCCCAAAATAATCAAAACATCTCGCAAATAAATACAATACAATGACAATTAAAAAGTCAATCATATTTATTTCTATCGATTTATCCTAAATGATTTAAACGAATAATCTCGTGAAATAATTTATTTAATTGTTTCGGAATATATATCAAAAGGTTTACCCTCGGAAAGACCTTGCAGCCTGATTAAAAGTTGTCCATTCTGTATTCGTAAAAACTGCCCCGATGGTGGGAAAGTCGTGAATGGTTGCCACATTGGACAATTGGAAAACAACGGTAAATGGTCTTTATACGTTTTGGGCGAAACATAATCGACACTAAGGGTATTGGCAGCCATATCGAGTTCTTCCGAATAAAAGTTGCGGGTTCGAATATCAAGTATGCCATCGAATTGAGCAGATAAGTATGTGAACTTACGATTTAAGACATAAATGGTTTTTACTTCGTTCGGAGGTATATACAAAACAGTGCCGTGGTTGAAAAACGGAGTTCCATCAACAATTAAAAGAGGGTTTTTACCGATAAACCCTCGAGCATTGTAGTCTGATATGCGGATAGATTTACGTTTTCTCTTTTTTATAACATATACCGAAGGCAAAAGTTCGTGAATATATTCTTCTATACTTGGCAGGTTGATGAACTTGTCAAATTCGAGTTTTTCGTCCCAGCGACCATAGAAATTATTATTATCAACCTCGGCTATTTTTGATGATGTATTGAAAGCATCTGCAAGTTGAACGTTTACCATGAGCGATTGTATATAGTTTCCCAAATAGTTCTCTGGAATGTACGTTTTTTGCGGAATGGTTGCGAAACTCGGGAAAAACTCATTTTCGAAGTTTATCGAAATTGCTGATGAAGTATCGGTAGGTGTAAATAGTAGACTGGTATTATAATTTTGATCGCTCATGTCGAGGCTGAAGGTACTATCTTGTTTTACAAAAGCCACCCTCAAGTTTGAGATTGAACGGGGAACAGAAACAAGAATATGTTTAGGCAAAGATGCACCGGATTTGAGTGTAACTTTCCCAAACAAGATGTCTGACGAAAGTTCTGGTTGGTATAAGAAAACCTTTGGGATTGTTATCGGGCCACCTAACGAGCAAAATGTGTCGGAAAACTTACCATGGTCGGCGCGAAATGCCGATGTAGTAAACAATGAATTTGAATCTTTAGTACTATTACTGCCAAAAAATATTGTTTTTCCATTCGTACTAGTCGATATATTAATGTCTCTTACCGAATCTGAAATTAGACTGTTGGTTACTTCGCTCCAAGCTGTTACCGATAATGCATTTTTCATCCCCCGAAGTGGTATGACTAGAGTACTGTCGTTTATTTTGAATGAATTTTTGCTCATGTACTCATTATTGAATGCCGATTTGATAGAAAATGAATCAATTAGCGTACTATTAATGTAGGTGATATACAAGCTATCGTTGTGGAACTTATATTTCGATGCAATATTTTTAGTTTTTGCCGAATCAGCCTTTTTTTCTATAGTGATTATTTTGAATGGATTTATGATTCTTATTTTTTTTACAATGAAAGAATTCTCACCGAAGTTTTTTTGATAATTAGTATAGGCACGTAGGTAGTAATAGTCTGTTTCGATGTTCTTAGGTAGAGTGAGCTGAACAGAGCCTTTGCCTGCATGAAGTGAGGCTTTTTCCTGTAAGATGGGAGTTCCGTTTGTCGTATAGAATTCAATGTATGCAATGGTGCTAAACGTTACGGGCAATTGGTAGTAACCGTCGATAGTAGCTAAAGAAACGAGTATTTTATCACCTGGGATATACACGTCGCGGTCGGTAGCTAGCCACGTACGCTCATACAAAGTGTTGGAGCTTGGATATGATTGCTCTTGCTGGGCAGACAACTTTATAGAAAAAATGGTTAGGGCTACTATAGTAGTTATATGCAACACTAATTTGGAATTAATATTCTTAGTTATTTTCATATTGTGCATTTTTATTTTTTCTCCTCCCACCATGAGGGAGGAGTGTTTGGAGAACCTGTAGCCGTACAGTCAAAGCAGCGTTGCCAATTTGTAAAGCGTATAAATAGATTATTTGATATCTCTACTGTATCAATTAAAATCTTGATTGCTTGAAGCGAATCTACCGTTTTCTTATCGCCATAACCGGCCATATCTAGTCCACAGTCTCCCATGCCTGTGGAAATCATCAAATCACTTGGTAAGTCGGATCTATCAATGTAAATGCGTTTCGATTTGAGCGACGATACTTGAAAATTGCCTATAACAGGTACACTTTCGCTAGTAATATTCCCATTCATATTTGCTGGAATTGGGTCGAAAAGAGAGCCACCCAGTTCGTTAGTTTTCTTAATATGGTTGAGGTACATATACGAATTTCTGGAAATGCTTAATTGTTCAACTAAGATGTTGTAACGGTAAAAGAGTTTGGGACTCGATGTTGGTAAATACAGAAATGGGTAACGATTAAAGTTGTTTTTCGAAAAAAGTTCGGTAGTTCCAAGTTTGAGTTCATCTTTAGTAGAGGCATAGCAAATTTCCTTATTTACCGATCTTTTAGAGCTATATATAGGTGAACGGAATTTCCATGTTTCGGTCAATTTCCATACATAGTATCTCGAAGCAGAGTCAACGTCCTGAGTAGAAATAAGAAGTTCTATTCCCTTATTATCGCTTTTTACTTGGTAAGATATTTCAGAAATTGTGCTCGATGGTAAGAGCTTTTCCATTGTCGATTTAAACATATTTCCCTCGTGTTCAACTACAAGCTGATAAGATTTGCCGATAGAAACAGGGAACATTGATTGAGTATAGGTATAGATTCCTTGGCTTATTTCGGAAAGATAATATTTTTGTCCTTCAGAGGACATAATATATACTTCTGCTCCTGAGACTTTTTTTTCTTCCGAAACATCTAATTTACTTGAATAAGTGATCTTTACTATTGGTGGAGTTCCATCGTCAATAAGTGTTCCGTCGATCACAATTACACGTTCATACTTGTTAATTTCGGGATAGTAAGGCTTCACACATGCTGAAAGAACAAGAAACATGGAAATATATAAAAGGGGTTTAATAGCCATAATAGTAATGTTCTAAATGTAAAATGTATTGATTTGCTAAAGAAAAAACATGTACAACTTCTAAATTGAGCAAAAGTTTCTGATTTTGTTTTTTCACTGTTACTAAAATTTAATATTATACGAAATAGTTAGTAGTGGTCGTGGGAAAATAGACATCTGATATCCACTTAATCTTCCCGCCTGGTTAGTCTTGAAGTAAATCGAGTAAACGTTGTCTCTGCCAGTAAGATTGTAAACTGATATCGACCAGAAGCTATGTGCAATTTTCTTGCTTTTAAGGTTTCCTTCGATATTTACAGATAAGTCACAACGGAAATAATCTGGCACACGATATTCGTTTCGGTCGGAGTAGTACAGCAAGGTTTTTCCTTTGAAATTATACGACGCCACAGGATACGTTATAGGTCTACCTGTACTGTAGGTGACACTGGTTGAGAAACTTAACCTGCGGTTCAGTTTATGGTTTGCCACAAAGATTATATCGTGAGGTTTGTCGTAATTCGAAGGGTAGAACTTTCCCCCGTTGACTTGTTCTTCTTTGAATTGGCTATCCATCTTAATTCGGCTTCTCGAGTAAGTGTAACCGATCCATCCAGTGAGATTACCTACTTTCTTACTTATTAGGAATTCAATCCCATACGCTTCTTGTAGACCTTGCAAAAGATCTGTTTCGATTGCTGTATTTGTAATAAGTTGAGCCCCTCCTTTAAAGTCCAAAACATCATGTACCTGTTTGTAATAAGTCTCGATTGATGCCTCGAAAGTATTTTCTTTCAAGTTGTGGTAATAGCCTAAAGAAAATATATTTGCGCGTTGTGGTTTTATGTGTTCTCCACTTAGTGTCCAGGAGTCGGTTGGAGAAACTGCAGCCGAGTTAGAAAGCATGTGGAGATTTTGGTTCATCCGGTTGTAACTGGCTTTAATAGAGTTTAATCTCCCGAGTTTGTATCGAAGTGAGAGTCTCGGCTCTATTGCAAAATAAGCTTTTGAAATATCAAAACTACCATATTCAACCGTGTCGATTAGCGTGTTTCTTGAAAGGGGCAAGTCCTTTGCATATTGATAAACATCGCGTTTCCCCGTTGAAAGGAATGCATCTGCTCGAACACCACCATACATCAGTAGTCTGTCTGTTACATTCCATTCGTCGTCTGCAAAAATCGAAAAATCAAGTGCATTATCGTGAATTTTCTCAGATGTTTCGATTAACGATTGGTCTCCAATTGGATGCATTGTGCTAGGTGTCAATGAGTAATGATTTGCCGCAAGCCCGAAGGTTATCTTCTGATTAGTTTGGGGTGAATATTTGAATTTTGTTTCAGCGCTCAGGTATCGTATATTATAATCTAACTGAAATGCAGTGATAGGGTAGCTTTTGCTTTCGATGGAGTACCAGTAGTTACTATATACCAAAGAATTTTCTTGTGATAAATTATTATTGTATATATGCGACCAATTCAAGCTGGCACAAGTGTTTTTATAGTTGAACGAGGTATCGGAATCGAGTCTAAATTTGTCACCACTTCGATAAATTGACAATTTTACCTTGTTGTTCTTATTGATGGAGTGGCCAATTTTTACGTTACCATCCCAGAACGATGCCGAACTGTTACTTAGACGAGGATCGTCGATTTTCTTGAGAAGCCAGTTCGAATATGTTGAGCGGGTGGCTATAAGAAAGGTTGTGCGGTCGTTTATTATCGGTCCCTCTACATATACTCTTCCTGTTATGGGGCTAACACCTAAGGCAGCTGTATATTTGTCCTTATTCCCATTGCGGGTTGTAACATCAAGAACTGACGAGGCACGACCACCAAATTTGGCAGGAACACCGCTCTTGTAAAGCATAAAATCATCGACAACATCTTGATTGAAAACCGAGAAAAAACCGAATAAATGCGATGAATTGAATATAGGTGCACCATCTAGCAATATTAGGTTTTGGTCGACACCACCACCTCGGACGTTAAAACCACTAGCACACTCTCCAACTGTTTGTACCCCAGGGAGCATTGTTGCTATTTTAACAATATCTACCTCGCCCAATGCAGACGGAAGAGCCTTAATTGTCTTCATCTCCATAGACTCCATTCCCATTTGTACATTTTGAACTTTGTTTATTTGGTTTGCAACAATGCTCACCTCATCTATAGCGGTTGTTTGTTCTTTAAGTTCGACACTTACCTTGCCATTGGCAAATAAATTTACACCTAGTTTTTTTTCATCAGTTCCCATTGAACGGATTATAATACTGTGTCGTCCCTGTGGTAAGTCTAGCGAGAAATCTCCGTTGGCATCGGCCATTACGCCAGTATTGAGCCCTTCGACAATTACAATTGCTCCAACAACTGGTTCGCCCGAAACTGCCTCAACAATATGTCCAGAAAGTAAAGCACGGCGTTTATCTGTTTTATCGGTCGGAATGCCAAACGTGTAGTTCAGTGATTTCGTTTTTTTTAGGTTTTTAGTTTCAGAAAGAAATTCAACGTTTTTTTGTATTTCTACCTTAGGGGCAACCATGGATTGAGTGAAATATTGCGGTATGACGTCGTAAATTACGTAATCGTCGAGTACAATTAGAATTTCGGGGCTATATGCATAGTAAGAGAATCGTGTACCTACGAAGGTTGTTCGCAATACATCGCCAAGATACATTGTTGATTTTTCCTGCCTGATAATTAGGCTGTCGGACGATGGTGAATTAGACATGAGCTTAATGCCGAGATCTACTTCAATAGTTTTGGCAAAATCGGGATATTTCATTCCATTGTAATTTTTCTGAAGAAGCAAACTATCAGACTGTGAAAAACATTTAGCAAATGTACCCAAGAAAAGGGCAATGAGCAGGAGTAGGCGCATGTACATTACTGGGTCAATAGTTTATTTGTGAAATCAATTAATTTCTCAATATCTTCAAAATCGAGCGATACTAGGGTGTTGATATTGTTTTCTTCGACAAAATTGTTGATTTTGTCTTTCCATTGTGGAAACAGTTCGAGGAAACTACTAACTCGACGTATTTGCAAAATTTTTCCCTTGTTCTGGAGGTAATACTTTTTCTCTTCTTCAAATGCTTTCTGACCATTGCGATCTATAATGCTCGACGTATATTTACACAACAGCGACAAAGGTTTTTCTATCAAGTAATGGTAATAGCCCGATGAAACACCTTCGCTCTTCTCGTCTTTTGAAGTTGTGTAATAAATGAAGTGCTCTCGATTTATAGGAATTTCAGTAACCATTTTCCCGCGAAGGTTACCAGTATGTTTTATGTTGATAAATATTTCGGGATAAAAGGCTGGAATTAGATTGAGTAATATTACACCTTTTTCGGTATATTTAGGAATTACCATGAGGTCGTTAGCACAGTCGTATTTGAGTTCAGATACCTTGAATGTTTTTCCTTTGAATAGAATTTCTGCACTGTTCCAAACATCTGTAGCCCAAAATGGTGATCCTGTTATACCTGCATAGGTTTTGACGTATGCTGTTGCTACAACGAAATCGCTTATATCAGTTGTTTGGAATTGGCTAGTCGTAAATTTCAGTTTACGCTCTACTATTTCTTGCGCCGTTTGACCATAGACAAAAGCAGGGAACAGAAGCAAAAAAAGTATTCTACGCATATATCATTGTATAATTTACGTGCAAAAGTAAGCTAATCTAAGTTCAATTAATTATGAAAAACCAATCATTTTTTAACCGTTTTTGTTGCAATTTCTTTGTATTTAAGATAGATTCTTAATTGATTGTAAATTGTTCTAGATAATATAATGGATTGTAACGAAATATAAAAAAAGACTATTCGAAATTAAAGTTCAACCTTAAAGTGGAATTGACAATACATTTATCGAACTCTAAATAAGTTCAAAAAGACATTAAAATCCTCCTTTCGTTCATTTTTTTAGTCGAAATCAAATATTCATGATTGAATGTTATACAATTCCTTCAATATTGCAATACTTAATTAAAACAAACAATTTTTAAGATATAGTAATGATAGATTTAAATATTTTAAGATGGTAACTGTTAATTATATAAACGATTAGTACAATTATATAACTTATTTGAAACATCTGTGTGCACCTTTACTATTATAGTAATAACCTTATATAAATATGCAATCGAATGAAAAAGACAGTTTTACCCTTAGCAATAATTTCATTGTTATTAGGAACAACAACAATCGTTTTAGCTCAAAATGTTGATCAAAAATCGGAAAATGCACGTGAAGATTTAAAAACAGCAAAAACCGATGTTGTAAAAGCAAAAGAGGATTTAAAAGAAGCACAAAAAGATTCAATAAAAGAGTACGAAAAATTTAAAAAGGAAACGGAAGATAATATTGCCGACCATGAAAAAAACATGATTGCATTTAATGAAAGAATTAAAAAAGATAAAAAGAATAATCGCGAAAAATACGAAAAACGTTTGACCGAACTTAAAGTTAAAAATAGCGATTTGAAAAAACAAATTGATGATTATAAGTACGATACACAATATCAATGGTCGATATTTAAGATTAAATTTTCGCATGATTTGGATGCATTAGGAAAACAGATTAAAGATTTACTTAATGAAAAATAGTACATATCATATTTTATTAAACGTGAGGCTGGTTGAGAAACTGGCCTTTTTGTTTTTAAAGTAACAAAGCTTGTACTGTGAATAATGTAACATATTAAAAGTGTTGTGTAACAGATTCACGATCAAACACAAGCATCTTTGTAGAGTAAAAATTAGTAAAAATTAATACTCAAAAAGATGAACGTATCAGAAGTTAAAGGAACATGGAATGAGCAAAAGGGCAAGCTTAAACAAAGATATGCCGTATTGACCGATAACGATTTACTATATGAAGAAGGACGACGAGAAGAAATGTATGGTCGAATTCAAGAAAAACTAGGTAAAACTAAGGAAGAACTTCATAAAATCATTCAAGATTTATAATCAATTACGAATTAACAATTACTAATCAATAATTAAATAGAGAAATCAAATGAAAACAAGAATGTTATCAATTGCTATAGTTGTAGCAGGTACAGTATTTACTAGTTGCCAATCGTCAGAAAAAAAAGTAGAAAACGCTAAAGAAAATGTGGTTGAAGCAAAACAAGAACTCGATCAAATTGTGAAAGATTCTATTCAAGAATTTAGAACAGAATCGGCTCAGAAAATTGCAGATCACGAAAAAAATCTAATGGAATTTAGAAAAAGAGTAGCGAAAGAGAAAAAAGAAAATCGTGAAAAATACGAAATGAAATTAGCTGAATTGGAACAAAAAAACAGCGATTTGAAAAAGAGACTCGATGACTTTAAAGAAGAAAGTCAAGATAAATGGGACATATTTAAAATGGATTTTAGTCGCGATATGGATGAACTTGGTGAAGACTTTAAAAATTTGACAACAAAAGATAAAAAATAAATGTGAACCCTTTACTAGGGTTTCCATTTTAAAATATCATTTTAAAACAAATAGGATGAAAAAGTTACTATTACTTATTGTTACCATTGTAATTACATTATTGGTAAACAATAGTAAACTACATGCACAAACAGATTTTCGTGATAAATTAATCATAGGGATTAAAGGTGGTGCAAATCTTTCGAACGTATATGACACACAAGGTGAAGATTTTCAGGCCGATCCGAAATATGGATTTGTTGGTGGAGGATATATTTCGATACCAATAGGAACTTATTTGGGTGTTCAACCCGAAATGTTGTTTTCACAGAAAGGCTTTCAGGCTACTGGAAAAATTATTGGACAATCTTACGAATTTACTAGAACAACAACATTTATCGATGTGCCTTTATTGATGGCCTTTAAACCTAGTGTTTTTATAACCATTTTGGCTGGACCTCAATATTCGTATTTAATAAAACAAAAGGATGTTTTTTCAAGTCCAAGCTCGAAAGTTCAAGTAGAACAAGAGTTTGCACACGATGATATTCGTAAAAATATGTTGTGTTTTAAAGGAGGAGTCGATTTCAATTTCAGACAGTTTATTCTTGGTGTTCGAGCTGGTTGGGATATCTTAAATAACAATGGCGATGGAACTCAAACGACTCCACGATACAAAAATGTATGGTATCAGGCAACTTTGGGATATTCATTATATAATAATTAAAGAATCATGAAGAAAATAATTACGACTTGTATCCTTTTATTTGTATGGGGAACTACAATCCTTGCTCAAGAAAAACCTTCGTTCGATAAATACGGCAAAACCTTAAACCTCGGTTTGGGTATTGGATATTATGGATACGCAGGTCGCTCGATGCCAGTATTGCATCTCGATTACGAAATAGATGTTGCGAAAAGCTTCACATTAGCGCCTTTTATTAGTTTTTTCTCGTATCGAAACGACTATTCTTATAGCAATAATAACAGATATTATTATCACGAAACGGTTGTTCCAATTGGATTAAAAGGCAGCTATTATTTTGATGATTTGCTTAAAGCAAATGCAAATTGGGATTTCTATTTAGCTGGATCTATCGGTTTTGCCTTCAGAACAACATCATGGGAAAATGGTTATAATGGCAATCGAAAAGATTATAACGGAGCAAGTCCTTTATTCTTAGACCTACATCTTGGAACAGAATATCATTTCAATAGAAAATTAGGTGCTTTCCTCGATTTATCGACTGGAGTATCGACAATTGGCTTAACAATTCATTCATTATAAAAAAACGAAAATGGGAAATCTACTATATGTAATTGCTGTTATAATGCTTATTGCTTGGGCAATCGGAGTTTTCGCCTACAGTGTAGGTGGCATTATTCATATTCTATTAGTTATAGCTTTAATTGCTGTAATTCTAAGAATAATTCAAGGGAAACCAATTATTTAAAAATTTAAAATCAATATAAAAAGTACAATTATGGGAACTGAAAAAGTGTTATTAGGTGTGTTAGCAGGCGTTGCCGCTGGTGCATTATTAGGAGTGTTGTTTGCACCTGCAAAAGGATCGGAAACAAGAAAAAAAATATCGAGAAAAGGTGAAGATCTTGCCGATGATATGAAAGAAAAATTCGACAATTTGTTCGAAAGTGTTTCGGAACAGTTCGAAAAAGTAAAAGAAGAAGTTGCCGATTTAACTGAACCAATTAAAGCGAAAACGAAAGAAGCTTAATAAAGCCAGAATACTATTTAAAAACAAAATGAGATGTACAACTTTAGTGGTTTATAACCTTAATAAAGTTAGTCAATCGACTTCGCTCATAACCGTCAGTTGGACGTTGAGCGGAGTCGAAACGTCTTGTTTAACATTAAATAAATAGTGTTTTTTTTCTAATAAATAATTTATAAAAATCAAAATGCAAGACAATCCAAATCATATAGAATTGCTACTGGAATCGGCAGCTGAATATAGTAAAACAAGCTTTGAATTGTTAAAGCTTAAAGCATTGGATAAGGCATCTGATGTGATTTCGACCATTGTACCGCTCGTAGTTGTGTTACTAATAGTATCCTCATTTATGCTTTTTTGCAGTATAGGGATTGCGTTTTGGCTTGGCGAACTACTCGAAAAAGTATACTACGGATTCCTAGTTGTTGGAGCTTTTTATGGCACATTAGCATTTGTACTACAGTTTCTTATGCGTAGATGGTTAAAACGTAGAATAGGTAATTATATAATTAAAATAGCTCTAAATTAAAATAGTATGCAAAATACATCGACACGTGCTGAACTTACATTTGCTATTCAATTATTAGAAGTTGAACATGCACATAAGGAGCAACAATTAAAACTACAATTTCATAGAACATACGAAAGCTTAAAGCCCGTAAATATTTTAAAAAATACGTTTAACGATATTACTTCGTCGACTTCTATTACCGATAGCATTTTAGGTGCTGTGATGGGTGGAGCTTCGGGATTTCTATCAAAAAAAATAGCGGTAGGTTCATCGCACAATATCTTTAAAAAAATATTGGGATCGGTTATACAAGTTGGCGTTTCGTCAGTTGTTTCAAGTCATCCCGAAACCATTAAAATGGTTGGCCAGTTTCTTTATCAGCATCTTTTCCGCAAAAAGGAATCGAAAAATACTGAGTTATGAAAACGGATACTATAACTATTCCTTTTTTTGCAAAAGTAAGCATTTTTCTTGTTGGCTTATTTGTGCTTTTAACCATGCTTTATGTAGGTCAAAGTATTATTATTCCATTGGTTTTTGCAATTATAATTGCGATTCTTCTACATCCTATTGTTCGCTTTCTTGTGCGCCGAAAATGCAATAGGGTTATTGCAATTGTATTAGCAATAGTTTTAGCAATAGTATTAATTTTGGCATTAGGACTTTTGTTGTTTTCGCAAATAAGTTCATTTAGCGATTCTTGGCCAATATTAGTCGATAAAAGCACCGATATACTCAATAATTCGATTCGTGGTATTGCAAAATATTTCGATATTCGACCACGAAACATTCATAATTGGATAACCAAAACAAGAATCGAACTTATAAATAATAGTAGTGGTGCAATAGAACAAACACTATTAACAATTGGAAGTATTGCTATGATGTTGTTTCTCGTGCCAGTTTATATTTTCATGATATTATATTATCAACCGCTTCTTATAGATTTTATTCGTAAACTTTTTGGTGCTGATAATAAAACTGAGGTAACAGAAATTGTTTCTCAAATTAAAATTGTTATTCAGCGCTATCTTGTTGGATTAGTTATAGAAGCTATAATCGTTACTGCTCTTTACAGCATTACACTTTTTGCTCTTGGAATTGAATATGCACTTTTACTTGGAATTATTGGAGCACTTATAAATGTAATACCCTATATAGGTGGAGTTGTTGGAGTTGCTTTACCAATGATGGTTGCAATAGCTACCAAATCGTCGGAATGGTATGCTTTATATATTCTCGTTCTGTTTTATATTATACAAATTATTGATAATCATTTTATTATTCCTACTATTGTAGCTTCTAAGGTAAAAATCAATGCACTTTTTTCGATAATTGTTGTTATTGCTGGTAATGCTTTTTGGGGTATTCCGGGTATGTTTCTATCAATTCCGCTTTTGGGTATTATTAAACTTATTTTCGACCACATAGAACCACTAAAACCTTGGGGCTTTTTATTGGGCGATACTATGCCTCCGATTCTTAAATTACAACCAATTATCAAAAAACTTTTAAAGTAAACGAGTATGATTCAAGTTAAAAAAGAAGGCATTCTTATCGCGAAAACCGATTTAGAATTCGAAAACGAAGGCGTATTAAATCCTGCAGTTATTCGCGATGGCGATAGTGTTCATATGTATTACAGAGCTGTTCAAATGGGCAACCATTCGAGTATTGGTTATTGCCGACTCGACGGTCCATTAAACGTTGTAGAACGTTGGGAAAAACCATTGATGGTTCCTGAATTCGATTACGAAACGCATGGTGTTGAAGATGCACGAATTACTAAAATAGATGACACCTATTACATGTCGTATACCGGTTATGATGGAACTAATGCTCGAGGAGCCTTAGCAACGTCGAAAGATTTAAAGAATTTCGAAAAGCAAGGATTAATAGTTCCACCAATAACCTATGCAAATTTTGTCTTTTTAGTCGAATCGGCTGGAAAGGTAAACGAGAATTATTACCTCAATCATACTTTTTATTACCAAGCAGCCGACCTCGAAAAAAAGATGTTACTGTGGGACAAAAATGTGGTTTTTTTTCCAAGAAAAATTAATGGGAAATTTGTTTTCCTCCATCGTATTCGACCAGGAATTCAGCTAGTTTCTGTAGCAAAACTCGAAGAATTAACTAGTTTTTTCTGGGAGCAATATTTCGAAAATTTCCAAGAACATATTGTTCTCGATCCAAAACATCAACACGAATCGAGTTATATTGGTAGTGGATGTCCTCCAATAGAAACAGAACAAGGTTGGTTATTGATTTATCATGGAGTTGAAAAAACCGAAAAGGGACTCGTATATTCGGCTTGTGCTGCAATGCTCGATTTAGAAAATCCATTAATCGAAATTGCTCGATTACCGCAAGCATTATTCTCTCCTCAGCTCGATTGGGAATTAATTGGTGAAGTTAATAATGTTGTTTTCCCAACAGGAACAGCTTTGTTTGGCGATACATTGTTTATTTATTATGGTGCTGCAGATTCTGTAATTGCAACGGCATCGTTAAGTATATTGGATTTGGTGGAAGAGTTATTGTTACATAGAGAAGACTTGAAATAATTACGAATTTATAATTACGAATTACGAGTGTGTTTGATGGCTACTCTTAATACAATTACATTAAATCATTAAAAAGAATAACCAACATTAAACACACAAATATGAAAAATGAAATTATACCTCCGTTTAGTGACAGTATGATATATCAACCAAAGTTGGCCGAAATACTATTTGTTACTTCGTATCCACCTCGTGAATGTGGCATTGCTACGTATTCGCAAGATTTAATAAAATCGTTAAATAAAACTTTTAATAAATCGCTTTCAATAAAAGTTTGTGCTTTAGAGTCGGGATTGTCGAATTATAAATATCCGAAAGAAGTAACCGATGTTTTAGACACTTCGAATTCGTTCGAATACGAAAAAATGGCAGTTAAAATTAATAAAGATCATCATATAAAAATTGTTTTAATTCAACATGAATTTGGATTTTTCGCGGCTCAAGAACAGGCATTTATGCGCTTTTTGCATGCTATTTCTAAGCCGATTGTAATTGTTTTTCATACGGTACTTCCGAAACCTGATGAAATGCTAAAAGCAAAAATACATACTATTGCTTTAGTTTGTGAGTCGATTATTGTAATGACAAAAACTTCGGCCGAAATTTTGGAAAATGAATATCATGTGCCCAAAGCAAAAATATCGGTTATAGCACATGGTACGCATTTGGTTCCTCACGAAAGCAAAGAAGTTTTAAAAGCAAAATACGATTTAACCAAGAGAAAAGTATTATCGACATTTGGACTGTTAAGTTCTGGCAAAAGTATTGAAACGACTATCGAAGCCTTACCCGCTGTTGTTGCACAATGTCCCGAAGTTATGTTTCTTGTAATAGGGAAAACACATCCCGAAGTTGTAAAACACGATGGCGAGAAATATAGAGATATGTTGGAAGCAAAAGTAACTGAACTTAATCTTCAAGATAATGTGCGATTTATAAACAATTATTTGGCCTTGCCCGAATTGTTGGAATATTTACAGCTAACCGATATATATCTTTTTACCACCAACGATCCAAATCAGGCAGTAAGTGGAACATTTGCATACGCAATGAGTTGTGCTTGTCCAATAATTTCGACTCCAATTCCACATGCTCGCGAAGTGTTGACAAGCGATACTGGAATTATTTTCGATTTTAAGAATTCAGAACAATTGGCAAACGGAATAATAAAACTACTTAATGACGAGCCTTTACGCAAAAATATTAGTACCAATACTTTACAAAAAATAGTATCGACAGCTTGGGAAAATTCGGCTGTAGCTCATGCTATTTTATTCGAAAATATTGCAAAAGACACTATTGAACTTCAATATAATATACCAGATATAAATCTTAGTCATGTTAAGAAGATGACTACCGATGTTGGTATTATACAATTTTCGAAAATTAATCAACCCGATTTAGAATCGGGATATACCTTAGATGATAATGCTCGAGCACTTATTGCAATGTGTCAATATTATAAATCAACGAGCGATGTAACTTGTGTAAGCGATATAAAAAAATATCTTGCATTTATTAAACTTTGCGCACAACCCGATGGTAGCTTTTTGAATTATATCGATAAGGAATGTTTATTTACAGAGCAAAATTTTGAGACAAATTTAGATGATTCAAATGGCCGAGCTATGTGGGCTTTGGGATATCTTGTGTCGTTCAAAGATATTTTGCCAAAAGATATTATTGTAGAAGCCGAATCGATTTTTAACAATGCAATGCCACATATTGTTAAAATTCACTCAACACGCGCTATGGCATTTTCAATAAAAGGATTGTATTATTATCATAGCACCAATAAAACAACCGAAAGCATTGACATAGTTAAAAAATTAGCCAATCGTTTGGAGCAAATGTTTAAACACGAATCGATTATTAAATGGGAATGGTTCGAAGGTTATTTAACATATGCTAATAGTATTATGCCGGAAGCAATGTTATATGCTTGGATATTGACCGACAACGAAACCTATAAAGACATTGCAAAATCGTCGTTACAATTTCTTCTTTCACAAATATTTAATAAAAATGGAATAGAAGTAATTTCGAATAAAAATTGGTTGCAAAGAGGTCAAGAACCAGAACATTTTGGTGAACAACCAATTGATGTTGCATATACAATTATGACCCTAAGTAAATTTTATGACGTTTTTTGGACCGAAGAATATCGTGTGAAAATGGAAATAGCCTTTAGTTGGTTTCTTGGTCAAAATCGTTTACGTCAAATTGTTTATAATCCTTGTACCGGTGGTTGTTACGATGGAATGGAAGAGGGAAATGTTAATCTTAATCAAGGTGCAGAATCGACCTTAAGCTATTTAATGGCTCGATTAACGATCGATAAATATCATAAGAAACCCAAAAAATCTGAAAATCAATTAATGCTTTGTATCAATAAAAAATCGAAAAGAGAAGAAGTGTTAATTCAAATGGCATTTAAAAATTTAGAAGTAAAATCATCACATTATTTTGTAACGAATGCACTTGGGGTTACAAATCTTGCATTGAAAATATAATAAATAATTGCAAATAAGAAGTTGCAATGTATAGCTTGAAAATAACGGTTTTTTCAACTTGTATGTTGTAATTTTTGTTTGTAATTCTAGTGTCAACCAATGAATTATATAACTAATATTCAAAGTTATATAACAAATATCCCTCCCCAAATAGTCATCTTTGTTCAGTGAAAATGATTTCACGATTTGATAATCTAAAGATGAAAACGAACGAAGAATTACAACGAGATGTTCAAGATGCCATAAAATGGGAAAGACTCTTAAACGCAGCCGAAATAGGTGTAACGGTTAAAGATGGTATTGTAACATTAACCGGAGTTGTCGATAATTATCTAAAGAAAATTGAAGCCGAAGTTGCTACTCGAAATGTAGCTGGTGTAAAAGCCGTAGTTGTTGAAATAGAAGTTCGTTTTTGTAACTCAGAATCGAAACCCGACAGCGAAATAGCTCGCGATGTTTTAAATGCATTCAAATGGAATTTAGAAGTGCCAAACGATAAAGTACAGGTAAAAGTCGAAAATGGTTGGGTTACTTTAGAAGGTTCATTACAATGGAATTACGAGAAAGTAGCTGCAAATACTTCGATAAGTAAAATTATTGGAATAAAAGGCGTTTCGAACTACATATCAATTGCATCGAATTCGATAGATGAAATTGAGAAAATAGATATTGAACGAGCCATTAAAAGAAATTGGTCGCTCGACGATAAAAATATTATTGTTGAGGTATTGGGAAACAAAGTTACTTTAATTGGAACTGTTGATTCTGGTTATCAAAAAGACGAAGCCGGTCGGATTTCGTGGAATGCTCCAGGCGTTTTATTTGTAGATAATAAATTAGTTATTGAAGATATTGAAAAATAATCAAAATACCTCAGGTATTATATAATCCTTTATCGCTTGAATGTGTGTAAAGCAATGATATTGCCTGAGGTTTTTAATAAATACTTTACCATTTTAAAAAATAGAAATTATGATGAACGAAAATTATTATTGGGGAATGCACCTTATTTGGTGGGCTGTATGGTTAATGTTATTGTTTTGGATTTTTGCTATTCCAAGAAATATTCCAGGACAAAGACATAGAAAAGAAACAGCTTATATGATTTTACAGAAACGTTTTGCTTCGGGTCAAATAACTGCAATAGAATATAATGAAATGAAAAAAGTTCTCGATCTTGATATTTTAAGTGATTAAATTATTATGATGAAAAATGAGAGATTGGCAATTTGGATGGATCATTCACATGCCGTAATAATGGAGTTAACTAGTGGTCCAATTATGCAACATACTATCTTTTCAGAATTTACTCACGAAAAAAGAGAAAATAGTATTTCGAAAAGCGAGGCTTTGATGCACAATAAGGAACAGCACGAACAAGCAGAATATTTCAAAAAAATAAGTGAAAAAATATTCAACACAGGCGAACTTTTACTTTTCGGTCCAACAGATGCTAAAGACGAATTAGTAAACCTTTTAAAAACAAATCATCTTTTCGATAAAGTTAAAATCGAAGTAAGAACTGTTGATGTGATGTCTGAAATTCAAATGCATGCATTTGTACGCGACTATTTTAAACATATTCTTGAATGATAAAAAAATATAGTTTGTTTTTTTGTTTTCTGGCTCTTATAACCATTGGATTTTCTCAACAATTCGTATTGCAAGAAGATCCAATGGTTCAAGAATTTTATGTTGTAAAACAGCAAAAAAACTTTTGGTTTTCGTCGAATAGAAATCTTAAACGAGCCAAAGAATGGTTGGCTTTGATTTCGCTAAAAGATGTGTATCCATCGGCAATTAATTCATTGCAGAACGATAAAATTCTTACAGCTTTGAATCATAAAAATATGATTGATAGTAATTATAAAATGGAGATCGATAGACTTTTGACTTATCGAATTTTGCGTTTTATAAAAGACGAACAACAAGGTACCGTTCATTTCGATTTCGATGATATAAGTATTTCTCGAGATTCTGTTTATGTAAATCAATTGCTCGATTTTAATTGTAAAGAAAACGTATCGAAATTTATTTCGCAGATTGCATGTAAAGATCCAGCATATGTTTTTTTAAGCGGATATTTACACGATTCTATTACAGTTCGAGATACATTGAAATATAAAGCAATTGAACTTGCTATGAATTATCGTTTATTTTTTGCCTTAAATCATCGATCGGAATATATTGTTGTGAATATTTTAAGTGCTGAGGCAGAATATTATAATAATGATAATATTGTTTTGGGAATGCGTGCCGTAGTTGGAAGAAAGCTAAATCCAACACCTGTATTAGCCACATATATAACGAGTATTGTTACTTTTCCATTTTGGAATGTTCCGCATTCGATAGCTGTAAAAGAAATCTTGCCAAAAGTGCAAAAAGACGAGAATTATTTAGAGCAAAATAATTTCAATGTTGTTGATGCTAAAGGCGAGGCATTAGACGATTCTGATTTAAAATGGAGAAGTTTTACTGAAGAAAACTTTCCTTATTTTTTTCGTCAATCGACAGGTAGTGAAAATGCTTTAGGCGTTATAAAGTTTAATTTGAAAAATCCCTACAGTATTTTTTTACATGCAACGAGCAATCAAGCTGTATTTACAAGAAGCAATCGATTTTTAAGTCATGGATGTATTCGTTTAGAAAAACCTTTTGAACTTGCAAATGCCTTATTAGATGACAAACTCGATATTGAAATATTAAAGTTAGGGAAAAAAGATACCGAATCGAATACAATTATACTTCCTCATAAAATTCCGACATTTATTATATATATGCCAATTCAAATTGTGGATAACAAAGTTGTGTTTCTGGCTGATATTTATGGATTACTTTAACAATTCCGATTTGCACAAATAATCGCTATTGGGATTATATACAAATACACAAGATCCACCTTTTATGGTTTCAATAATTGCTTTGTTCAATTCGGTCGGTAGAGCAGGGCAGCCCAAACTTCTTCCAAGGCGACCATTTGTTTTAATGAAACTTTCCGATACATAGTTTGCTGCATGAAATATTATTGAGCGTCGTAATGCGTTATCGTTAAAGCCTTTTTCAATGCCATTTATGAGTAATGCAAATCCTGTATGGAATCCCATAGTTGGAAGTTCGGTAACATAAAAACCGAGACTGCTTTTTAACGATCCTTCGATGTTCGAAAACGATTTTGCAAATTCCTCACCGGTGTTTCTGCCGTGTGCAACATAGGTATTGAACAAGAGTTTTTTGTTTTTTAAATCGATAATATACAATCGTTTCGAATTGCTCGATTGTGAATAATCTACAATTGTAATAATGTTTGCATTTGCTAATTTACCTTTTCTATCAAGTTTTTTAAAACCTTTCATAGCAAGATTAAAAACGTAATTCGATAAACCTATCTCAGAAAGATTTACAACATTATACGTTGTGTAGTTTGCATCTTTCAACAAACTAAAATCCGTAATACCAGCATTGTTTACAATAGGTAGTAAAAGGATTGAAATATAGATAATTGCTTTCTTCATTTAGTAAAGGTAATTCACATGTTGGATATATAATAATTAATATAACAAAATGTACTTTGATTGTTGGTTTTTTTTTAGTTAGTCGTTCTGTGTCGATTTATGGAGGAAAATATGTGAAAGATGTAATTACCATTTGAAGTTTTGTAATATTTTAATTCGATTATTCAATCACCTTTGATCTGTCGTGAAAATGTATTCACAACATAAAAATAATACAAATGGAATCTGTTCAACATCACAAAACAGCTGCAAAACATCATGAAGAAGCAGCAAAACATCATCATGAAGCAGCAAAACATCACGAAGCAGGTAATCATGACAAAGCAGCTGTTAGCACAGTGAAAGCTCATGGTCATTGCGCTCATGCATCAGAGGCTCAAAAAGCTGATTCAAAACACCACGCTACAAAAGCTTAATTAGCTTTTCAATTTTTAAAAAGAGATTATTTCTCTGTATTTGTTAAACTGAAAAGTAGAAACAAACACATTGAAATAATCTCTTTTGGTTTTTAATTGGCTGGTATCCTAGGAAAGATGTAATTCCAACCAAAAGTTCTGTAATGCTTTCTATTGATTCAAGGCTAACCTTTGTTTTATAAAATAAATCAATTATGATTAAAAACATCGTCTACCTTTTTGTATCTACCTTAGCTTGTTTTTGTTTTCCAAAAGTCAATTTTGGGCAAGCTCCAAATATAGGAATAGCATCAAGTTTTGCTTTGTTTACCGCAAATGGAGAATTTAGCAATATTGGAACAGCAACAATTGTTACTGGAGATGTTGGTACAAATGCAGGTGCATTTTTGGCATTTCCACCAGGAACTTTAGATGGACAAAAACATGTTGTCGATGCAAGTTCAATACAAGCGTCTATTGATGTTAATGCTGCTTATACTGATTTAAGTGGAGTTGCATGCGGTTCTGTTTTAGGAACACCATTTGGTAACGACCAGATTCTTACAACGGGTGTCTATTGTCAAGGAGGTGCATCGTTTTTAAATGGCAATATAACATTAGATGGACAAGGCGATCCGAATGCATTATTTATAATAAAGATTGGTGGTGCTCTGTCGACAAGTACTTTTTCAAATGTAATTCTCATAAACTCAGCTTCGACAAACAATGTTTATTGGCAAATTGGAGGACAATTCGATTTGGGCGATGGTTCTATTTTCAGGGGAACCTTAGTTGTTGATGGAGCAATTAATTTACTGGAAGGTTCTACACTTTTTGGTAAAGGATTATCAATTACTGGAGCCATTGCATTGCACAACAATATAGTTACAACCAATCCATTGCCGGCAGGAATAATAACAGGAAAAGCTTCTGTATGTCAAACACAAACAGGGGTGAATTATTCTGTATCAGCAATTACAAATGCAACTGGTTATGTATGGACATTACCAACTGGAGCAACAATTAGTTCAGGCAGCAATACCAATGCAATAACAGTCGATTATAGTGCTAGTGCGTTAGATGGAAATATTACAGTACAAGGTACAAACAATAGTGGATTTGGAAATGTGTCAGCAAATTATTCAGTAACCGTATCACCCGTAATCTTAACCTCAGCAATATATCATTATTAATAAATAGTTAAAATCCACAATTATGAAAATGCAAAATCAATTTCAACAATGGCTATTACTACTGATAATTTCAGTAACAGTCATCGGAGCATCGGCACAAACGAGCCAAACCGCCACCCAATCGGCATGTATTGGAAATCAAATTTATAAAGTAGATCCAATAGTCGGTGCTACTTTTGTTTGGAGTATTACGGGCGGTGTTCCTGCCGATTATCAGATTAATGGAACAGGCGATAATATTACTGTTGATTGGAATACAGCAGGAACCTATGTTTTATCGGTTTATTCTTACAAAGTTATAAGTTGTCCAAGTCCAACGAAATCGATAACTGTTACCGCGGTAAGTCAACCAGTTGGACCAACGTTAAATGTTAAATCGCCTAATGTTGCGAGTGTTTGCGATGGAACAAATGTATCTGCCACATTTACAGCAGGAACAGGTGGAGTAGGATGTAGCGATGCTTTCGAATATCGATTTGATGGAGGAGCATGGGTAGCATACACTTCGGGAACTAATTTGAGCACAACTGGGCATACATTGGTCGAAATTCAAGGTCAACGAGCTGGTTGTACTGCCGATGCAGGATGTACTGGAACAGCTTGGGTTTCGCTTGCAAGTTGGACAGTAAATCCTAATCTTCCTGTAAGTGTTACGAATGCTGCCAGTTTAAATAATGTATGCGGTGCAACAGCAATTACCTATACCGCAACGCCAACAAATGGAGGAACAACTCCTGTTTACGCATGGTATGTAAATAGCGTTTTACAAGTTGAAACAACATCGACTTTTAATTTTACTCCAGTAAATGGCGACGCGGTTTATGCAACATTAACATCAAACGCAACCTGTGCTACGGGCAATCCTGCAACATCAAACACGGTAAATATGATTGTTAATACTGCACCTGCAACTTCAGCAATTTGGCATAATTAAATTTTTGCAAATGCATACTTGTTCTCGAAATATCTTTTTCTGTTTCATCGTACTGATCTGTGGTTTTAGTGCCACAGCTCAGAACTCGATGCCCGATAATATTTGTGTTGGAAAGGTAAAGCATTATTATGTTGATTCCAATCCCGTTCTTGGTTCAACTTACGTTTGGCGAATCGATGGGATTATTCAAACAACTTCGACCACAAATGCTATTGATATTACCTGGGCAAATGCTGGTACATATTTGCTCGATGTTCAAGAACGAACATTGCAAGGATGTCTGGGACAGATTAGATCTGGAACGGTGAATGTTGGAAATGTACCTTTGATTATTGCAACTTGTAACTCACCTGTTTGTGAGAGAAGTTCAATTTTTCTAAATACACAATCAGTTTCGGGAAATATTTATTTCTGGACAGGTCCCAATGGATATTCTTCGTCCGACCAAAATGTTGAGATTATATCAGCATCACTTTTAGATGCTGGAACCTATTCATTAATTGTTTCTAATAATGGTTGTAATTCCCTTTCAAGTTCGGTTATAATTGCTATTACAAATTGTGATATTGTTGTTTTTAACATTCCTGAAGGTTTCTCGCCTAATGCCGATGGAATTAACGATTTGTTTATCATCAGAGGAATTGACAATTTTCCCAATAATAAAATAGTATTCTTCAATCGTTGGGGCGATAAAGTCTTTGATGCAAATCCATACAAAAACAACTGGGATGGAAAAGCTACAAAAGGCTTACGCATCGGTGCTGATGAATTACCAATTGGAACCTATTTCTATGTTCTTGATTTGGGCGATGGTTCTGCTGTTTATAAGGGGACTATTTATCTGAATAGGTAATCTTATTTTTTTCAATCTGTGAAAGATGTAATTCCAATCAAAAGTTGTGTAACATTTTTGATTGCTACCAAACGCACCTTTGTATGATTAAAACGAATACGAAGAAAATGAAAAATGAAGTAAAAATATTTGCAATGGCTGTAAGTCTTTTATTTGCAGGATGCAAAAAAGATACTCCTATAACTACGAATCCCAAAGTTATTCCCGTTCAAACGATTAAACAACCAATAGTGGAATCGGCAACAAAAGCTAGTTCAACTGTAATTGTATTAGTTGCAGGTTCTGCAATAACAAATACTGGTGCCACAAATATTACAGGCGATATTGCATTAAGTCCGGGAACATCAATTGGTGGTTTTCCACCTGGAATTTTAAATGGTACAAAACACATTAACGATAGTATAGCTGTTCAAGCTAAACTCGATTTAACGGCTGCATATAACGATGCTGCTGGTAGAACAAGTACCGATATTGTTACATTGTCGGGAAATATTGGTGGATTAACGCTTAGTCCTGGATTGTATAAATCAACCTCATCATTGGCAATTTCATCGGGCGATTTAACCTTCGATGCAAAAGGCGATGCATCGGCTGTCTTTATTATTCAAATTGCCTCTTCGCTTACCACAACTTCGGGTCGTCAAGTATTTTTAATTGGAGGCGCATTGGCTTCGAATATCTTTTGGCAAGTTGGCAGCTCTGCAACATTTGGAACAACATCAGTTTTTAAAGGAATTGTTATGGCGATGCAATCAATAACATTCAATACAGGTGCAACTCTCAATGGACGTGCATTAGCAAGAACTGGTGGAATTACTTTAGCCGGAAATACCATTGTAAAACCATAAGAAATTTAAGTAACATTCATTTAAACAATACAGATATGAAAAATATATTATATAATGCATTAGTATTTACGGCTTTGTTATTACTGCCAACCATCAATTTTGCACAAGCACCATCGTTGGGTACAGCAGCAAATTTTGTTCTTTTTTCAACGAATGGAGAAGTCAGCAATTCGGGAATTTCTCAATTAACGGGAAATGTTGGATCAAATAATGGTTCGAGCATACATTTTGGAAATGTAAATGGTGTAATGCACGATGCAGATGGTGCAAGTGCACAATGTGCTGCGGATGTGTTAATTGCTTATAATCAATTAAATAGTGCAGTTCCAACATTTTTCCCAGCTCCTTTGCTTGGAAATGGTGATACTCTTATTGCTGGAATTTATTCAATATCAGCAGCATCAACGCTGAATTTGAATCTTACTTTAGATGCAAAAGGAAATGCTAATGCAGTGTTTATCTTTAAAATTGCAGGTTCGTTTTCTACAGGTGCAAATGCAAAAGTAAAACTGATAAACAGTGCCAAAGCTTGTAATGTGTTTTGGAAAGTAGAAGGTTTGGTAAGCATGGCTTCGGGAACTTCGATGAAAGGAACCATAATTGCCAACAATGCAGCAATAGAAATGAACACTGGCGATACGCTCGAAGGTAGAGCATTTTCAACTGCCGGTGCTGTTACGGTAGATGGCGTTTTAGCATATACTCCAATTGGATGTGGAAGTCCTGTTTTAAATGGACCATCGGCTGTTAATCTTGCATCAACGGCTTGTTATGCAGTTTATTCTGCAAGTGGTGCGGTTACAAATTCTGGAATATCGTCAATTACTGGCGATATAGGTACCAATGTGGGATTAACAACGGGCTTTAATGCAATTAATGTTACAGGATCGATTCATCCAATTCCCGATGTTTCGACAGCTCAAGTTGCAGCCGATTTACTCGATGTTTATACTTATTTGAATACATTGCCATATGATATTGAGTTATTATATCCAGCACAGTTTGGACATAATTTGGTACTTACACCACATACTTATATTTTAAAGGCTGCTACGGTATTTACCGATACACTTTACCTCAATGCTTTGGGAAATGCAAACGCTGTATTTGTGATTCAAATAAATGGAGCACTTTCAACGAGTACATATGCTAAAGTCCTTTTAATTAATGGAGCACAAGCTAAAAATGTGTTTTGGAAAATTGATGGAGCTGTAGATATTAACGATTATTCGCTTTTTAGAGGAACTATTATTTGTAATAACGGAGCTATAAATCTTAATACTGGTGTTATACTCGATGGACGTGCATTTACAACCACTGGAAATCTAGCTACAAGCGCAATTAAAGCGAACATAACAAGCAATTGCAATCCAACAACATCGCCAAATATTACTTCAGAACCAAGTAGTAAAACAGTAAAAGAAGGCAAATCGGCAAGTTTTTCGGTGTATGCAGTTGGAACAGGTTTAACGTATCAATGGCGAAAAGGAACAGTTAACCTAATCGATGGTGGAACAATTTCTGGAGCAACAACAGCAATCTTAACGATTAATCCAGTAACGGCAGCAGATTCTGCATCTAATTATAACGTTGTTATAACCGGACCTGCAGCAACAACTACTTCGGTAAATGTTGTACTTATTGTAACTGATTTAACAGAAATTGAAATTAAGAATTCAAATACTATCGCATTATATCCTAATCCATTTGGTTCAACAGTAACAATTCGAATGTCGTTTGTACCGTTAAATGTTATTTCGGAATTAAAGATTTATGATACTATGGGTGTTGAGGTTATTACAATTGCAATAAGTAATGATGTAACTGTTGTTGAAACTAGTAAACTATCGACCGGAACGTATTTCTATAAAATATTCAATAATACTACGGTTATTCAATCGGGTAAACTGATTTCTCAATAAGAGCGGTTACTATTTAAAAGCTCCATTCTCCATAAATAATGGGGTTTGGAGCTTTTGTTATTGTATCTTAAAGCCAACTGGATTTCTCGGTTGTGGATTTTCTTTCTTTTCTAGCAATTCATCAAGATATTGAAAAACGAGTTCAATGTTTTTGGTGTTATTATCGGTTTTCTTTTTAATGTCCTCTATTGCTAGGCGAAGTTCTGTATTATCGGTTAATGATTGACGCAATTTAACAAATATGTCAATTATTCTAAAACTTACAGCAATTGCTCTTGCACTTTTTAAAATATTTGATAACTGTAAAACACCATGTTCTGTAAAAACCATTGGACAAATTCGAGTACCACCACGTCCATTTTTTGAGGTCGCAATTTGCGACCTCAAAATACTAAATTCATTTTCAGTTAGTTCAAACATATAATTGTGTGGAAATCGTTCAACATTTCTTTTTACTTGTTCTTTAAGTCTTTTTGTCTCAACACCGTATAATTCTGCCAAATCGCTATCAAGCATTACTTTATGACCTCTTATAAGATAAATTTTATTCAGCACTTTTTCCTCTGGTATTGCTACTGTATTTGTACTTTCCATGATTTAATTCTTTGTTTTCTCGTTACAAAAATAAATATTCTTATTTTATAATAAACCCAACCGGATTTCTTGGTTGTTGATTTTCTTTTTTCTCCAGCAATTCATCGAGATATTGAAAAACAAGTTCAATGTTTTTGGTGTTATTATCGGTTTTCTTTTTAATGTCCTCTATTGCTAGGCGAAGTTCTGAATTGTCTGATAATGATTGACGCAATCTTGTAAATGTGCGAATTATTTGAATGTTTACATTAATTGCTTTTTGGCTATTTAAAATACTTGAAAGCATTGCAACACCTTGTTCCGTAAAAACATAAGGTGAATAACGTAAGCCCATTTTGTCAGAAGAATTGGAGGTGCCAAATTGACTCCTCCAATTTTCTAATTCAGATTTTGTTAGTTCAAACATAAAATCGTCGGGAAAACGCTCAATATTCCGTTTTACTTGTCTTTTTAAAACTTTGGTTTCAACTCCATAAAGCGTTGCTAAATTTCTGTCTATCATTACCTTTTGTCCTCTAATAATATAGATTTGGTTCAATATTATTTCCTCTGGTATTGCTACAGCAGTTACATTTTCCATGATTTATGATTTTGTTTTCTCGAAACAAAAATAAACATTTCTTCAAAATCCCACCATTTAACTTGCACTTTACTTCCCAATTTTTTTCCCCTAAAATCCTCATCTGTGAATGATGTAATATCCCCCTAATGTTATGTAACAGTTATGCTTGCTAATCAAGTCATCTTTGTTGAGTGAAAATTCATTCACGAATTAAAATATTAGTAACATGAAAAATAGAATACGACTAATTATAATAGCCGTTGCTTTATTAGCTTTTCCGAAGTTAGATTTTGGACAAGCCCCAAATTTGGGAACTGCGGCAGATTTTGTACTTTTCTCTACCGTTGGAGCAATTACAAATGTTGGAACAACAGATCCTGCAAAATATTTAACACATCTTACTGGAAATGTAGGAACAAACAGCGGTTCAAGTACTGGTTTTGGTAACGTAAACGGCGTGATGCACGATGGTGACGGTGCAAGTAATAACTGTGCTGCCGATGTGCTTTTAGCATACAATTTTCTTAGTGCTGCCATACCCGATTCATCGATTGTGAATCCTGTAATTGGTAAAGATTCAACATTTAAAGCTGGAACCTATCTTTTACCTGGAGCAACTTCGTTGGATATGACTTTAACCCTAGATGCGGAAGGAAATCCTAATGCTGTATTTATTTTTAAAATGCCTGCAGGTCCCCCAGTATATGCATTTAGCACTAGTCCAAATGCAAAAGTTATTTTGAAAAATGGTGCAAAAGCAAGTAATGTGTTTTGGTTAATTACTGGTGCCGTAAATATGGGAACCGGAACATCAATGAAAGGAACTATTATTTCGGGTGGTGCTATTGATATGAGTGCCAGCGATACTTTAGAAGGAAGAGCATTAACAATAAATGGTGCAATTAATATCGATAATGGAAGTATTGGTTTCTTAGGATACGTTCCAGTAAAAAGCTTAACTGGACCAATAGCTCCAGTATTTAATGCGTCAAAAACATTTACCATTTTTTCTTCTATTGGCCCAGTTGCCGACGATAATTTCTCGCATATAGTTGGCGATGTTGGAGGTAATACCGATGCTCCTGTAAATTATAATCCGTTATTCGTAACAGGTGGAATTTATGGAATAAATGGTATTACAGCAGCAGCCGCGGCCGATTTACTCAAAGTTTACGACACTTTAAATACTGCTCGTCCAGAAGATATTGAATTGTTAGCTCCAACGTTGTTTGGTCACAATCTGGTTCTTACTCCGCACACATATTTGATGAATGGTGCGGTAACATTTACCGATACACTTTATCTCGATGCATTGGGAAATGCCGATGCAGTATTCATAATTAGAACAAATGGTGCATTTGCTACTACAGCAAATTCGAAAGTTGCATTAATTAATGGAACACAAGCTAAAAATGTATATTGGTTAGTAAATGGTGCGGTAAGTATCACGGCTAATTCAATTTTTAATGGAACTATTGTTACCGCAGGAGGAGCAATCGATATTTTGTCGGGAACTACACTTAACGGGCGTGCATTGGCAACAAATGGAGCTGTTTCAACTGCATCGATAAATGCTAAAATTCCTGCAAATACGATTAATGGTCCAACCAATCAAACAGTTTGTGCTGGCGATACAGCACGTTTTATAGTTTCTAAAACTGGAACTGGTTTAACCTACCAATGGAGAAAAGGACTTGTTGATATTATTGATGGTGGCACAATCTCTGGTGCAAAAACCGATTCGTTAACCATTTTTCCTGCAAAAATAACTGATACAGCATCGAACTATTATGTTGTAATAATGGAACCATTTATGCCAAACGATACTTCGTCGAAGGTTTCTTTAACGGTAAATACGGCTCCAATTATAACTAAAGAACCAGGCAATCAAAGTGCTTGTATTGGCGATTCGGTTCGATTTGTTGTAACTGCAACAGGTTCGAATCTTAACTATCAATGGAGAAAAGGAAATGTAAATATACTAAACGGAGCTACAATTGCCGGTGCAACTACCGATACATTAACGCTCTATCTTGTCGATAATACTACAGAAGCATTAAATTATAATGTGATTGTTTCTGGAACTTGTTCGCCAAACGATACTTCAAAAAATGCATCGTTTTCAATACCAACTGTTTTAAATGTTGTTACGCAACCTGTAAATCAATCTGTTTGTACAGGAAATGCTGTAAAACTTTCAGTTACAACTACTGGTGCAGGAATAACATACCAATGGAGAAAAGGACTTGTAAATATTACCAATGGAGTAAATATTACAGGTGCAACTTCCGATACTTTAACCATTAAATCGATTTCAATAACTGATGTAGCTTTAGATTATACGGTAGTAGTTAAAGGACTTTGTTTTCCTAACGATACATCAAATAAAGTTTCTATAGCAGTAAATGTAACACCTACAATTACAACCGAACCAACAATTAAAACGGTTTGTGTTGGCGATTCTACAAGTCTTACAGTTGCAGCATCAGGAACAAATCTTACATACCAATGGAAACGTGGATTAGTAAATGTTGTAAACACAGCAAATATTACTGGTGCAAATAACGATACCTTAACGTTCAAATCTGTTTCGGTTGCCGATTCTGCATCTAATTATTCTGTAGTTGTTTCGGGCACATGTTTGCCAAACGATACATCGAAATTAGTCGTATTGGCATTACATAACATTCCGGTTATTTCTATTCAACCAATCAACACAACGATTTGTGAAGGAACATCGGCAAGTATAACCGTAACCGCAACTGGTTCAACACTCAGTTATCAATGGCGAAAAGGACTTGTAAATATCGTAGGTGAAACATCAAATACTTTAACAATAAATCCTGTAAATGCGGTTGATACTGCATCGAATTACAATGTCGTTGTTACGGGAATTTGTTCATTAACAAATGCATCGAGCAATGTAGTTTTAGGATTTACAAAAGCTCCAATTATAACTGTTGAGCCAATAGACAAAACAGTTTGTGCTGGAACATCTGCGAACTTCGCAGTTACTGCAACTGGAACAACACTCAGTTATCAATGGAGAAAAGGAATCGTAAATATTGTTGGTGCAACAACTAATTCATTAACGGTAAATCCAGTAAATGCTGCAGATACATCGTCGAAATACAATGTTATTGTTACAGGAATCTGTTCATTAACCGATACTTCGAAAAATGTAGTATTAGCTTTAAACAAAGCACCAATAATTACAGTTGAACCAATCGACAAAACGGTTTGTCTTGGAACATCAGCAAGTTTTGTTGTAACAGCAACAGGTTCAACGCTTAGTTACCAATGGAGAAAAGCTTTAGTAAATATCGTTGGTGCAACAACCAATACTTTTACTGTTAATCCAGTGAAAATTACTGATACAGCTTCGAACTATTCGGTTATCGTAACAGGAATTTGTTCATTAACCGATACATCGAAAATGGTGTCGTTACAACGTAATCTTAATCCACTAATCACAACCGAACCAATCAATCAAGTTGTTTGTGTTGGAAGTTTAGCGAATTTCGAAGTAATAGCTACGGGTACAAATCTAAGTTATCAGTGGAAAAAAGGAGCGGTAAATATTGTTGGTGCAACGTCAAAGACATTAACTTTTAATCCTGCAACTGCAAGCGATGCAGCACTTAATTATTCTGTAATTTTATCGGGAACCTGTACAACGAATGATACTTCGAATATTGTTTCGTTAACCGTACATGAAATACCCGTAGCGTTGGCAACAACTGTTTCGCCAGTTTGTTTAGGTCATTCAATTACCTTAACTGCTCAAACAGTTGTCGGTGCTAGTTATCTTTGGAAAAATGCAAAAGTATATTCTTCTACAATTCAAAACTCGGTAATTGCTGCGGCAACTTATGCTGATGCTGGAATTTATTGGTTGGTTGTAAATGTTAATGGATGTAAATCTGATAGTTCGGTTGTTACTCTTGCGGTAAGTAATTGCGACAGCTTAACCTTTAATATTCCCGAAGGATTCTCGCCAAACGAAGACAACATCAACGATGTGTATGTTATAAGAGGAATCGAAAGTTATACAAAAAGCACATTTACGGTTTTTAATCGTTGGGGCGAAAAAGTATTTCATGCAAGTCCATATTTAAATACATGGGATGGAAAATCTACAATGGGTTTACGCTTAGGTGGAAACGATTTGCCAATAGGAACCTATTTCTATATCCTCGATTTGGGCGATGGCTCGTCTGTTCACAAAGGAACAATTTACTTAAACAGATAAACATACATTGATAATTAATATTGAAAAAATATAGTAATGAAAACACTAAAAGGAAAAATAGCAGTAATGGCGTTAGCTCTAGCGAGTTTAACTGCCACTGCTCAACAAGCACCAATGTATACGCATTATATGTATAACACTTTGGAAGTCAATCCAGCCTATGCCGGTAGTAGAGATGCTCTTACGGTAACTGCACTTCATCGCTCACAATGGGTCGATTTTAAAGGATCGCCAATTACGCAAACCATAACAATGCATGCTCCAATTGCGAGCGAACATATTGGATTAGGTCTGTCTTTGATGAACGATAAATTGGGAGCAACCAATAATTCTGCAGTTGCAGCCGACTTTGCATTTATCATGAAAATGTCGGAGAAATCGAAATTGGCTCTTGGTTTAAGCGCTGGAATTAATATGTTTAAGGCAAGTTTGGCTACGCTTAATGTCGATCAACAAGATCCTGCATTCGCTAATAATATCAGCAATAAAATAACGCCAAATTTTGGCTTTGGTGCTTATTATTATCGCGAACGCTTTTACGCGGGTATTTCGGCTCCGAGTTTAATTCAAAATAGTTATTCGATTGATAATAAAATCAACGGTTCGACCCTTGTTAGTAAGGAACAGCGACATTATTACTTTATAACAGGAGCAATGTTTCCTTTAAGTCAAAATTTGGCTTTTAAGCCAACTGGATTTGTAAAAGTAACCAATGCAGCTCCTATTCAAGCTGATGTTACAGCCTCGTTTATTATTGCAAATCGATTGACATTGGGTGCAATGTTTCGAACTGGCGACGCAGTTGGTGGATTATTAGGATTTGATCTTTCAGAACAATTACATCTTGGCTATTCTTTCGATTGGTCGTATGGTTTGGAAACATTTAAATACAATCAGGGTAGTCACGAAATTATATTGCGCTACGATTTTATTTACTCAAGCAAAAAACAAATTCATTCACCTAGAAATTTTTAAAGAAATAAAACCATATACAAATGAAAAAGCTTATACCAATCATACTTCTTACTGCGATTTGCTTAAATGCAACCGCGCAAGAAAAATCGCATAAAGAAATAAAAGGCGATAAATTATCATTTCGTTATTCGTATGCAAAAGCAATCGAAAAATATTCGAAAGTTAAACAACTTACAATTGATGGTCAACGTCATAAAGCCGAAGCATATCATAATCTCAATTTGAATGTTGATGCCGAAATAGTGTACGATTCAATGATGGTTCAGAAAAATGTATTGCTGCCCGAAGATTATTACAATTATGCTATGATCTTAAAATCGAACGGTAAATACCAACAATCGGCAGCTCGTATGCAATCATTTGTGGAATTAAAACCCGAAGATTTACGTGCAAAAAGCTTTGCCGAAAACAAAACCGATTTGATTAATTTACAACAAGATGATGGTAAATATAAAGTAAAACATCTTGACATAAATACCTCTGATGACGATTTTGGAACGAGCTATTACAATACTCAAATAGTATTTTCGTCGAGTCGTGCAACTCCTAAAATGATTGTAAAAAAGTACAATTGGACAGGAAAACCATTTTGGGATATGTATGTTGCCGATGTCGATTCGGGACAATTAACAAATCCACAAGATTTTAGCAAAAAACTTAATGGAAATTTACACGATGGACCAGCAAGTTTTAGTAACGACGGTACTTTTATGGCATTTAGCCGAAATAATTATAACGACAAATCAAAAGATAAGATTGTTGAATTACAAATTTGGTTTAGCACAAATGCCGATCTAAAATGGTCGAAACCAACGCCATTTACATTTAATAATAGCGAATATTCTGTTGGTCAGCCATGTTTAACGAAAGATGGTAGAACGATGTATTTTACAAGCGATATGCCTGGTGGATTTGGTGGTGCCGATATTTATAAAACGACAAAAAACGATAAAGATGAATGGACGCAACCCATAAATCTTGGAAACGAGATTAATACCGAAGGCGACGAGATGTTTCCCTTTTTTGAAGAATCGAATCAAGTTTTGTTCTTTGCTTCGAATGGACGATTTGGATTAGGTGGCTTAGATATTTTTATTGCTGAAATTAATGGCGAACGTTATGGTAAAGTTTATAATGCAGGTTCACCACTCAATTCTCAATACGACGATTTCGCCGTTATTGTAAACGATAAAATGACAGTTGGATATTTCTCTTCAAATAGAGTTGGAGGAAATGGCGATGACGATATTTATGGCGTTAGTTTTATGAAAACATTAACGGTAAATAAAAAAATAACAGGTATTGCTAAAAACTCGGTTGGTTTTCCAATTGCACAAACCTTTGTAACCTTACTCGATGACAAAGGTGGTATTATCGATACCATTACCACGAAAGACGATGCTGCGTTTAGTTTTACTGTTAAAAAAAATAAAAACTTTGTTCTTTCCGGAACCAATAAAGATTATATAAAAGGCGATACTATTGCAAATACTTTTGGAAAAGAAGTCGTTGTAATTGCCGATATTCTTATGATTAAAATAGCCGATTCTACTGTTGTTGCACCAAATATTGCAACCAAAAGCACAGCAAAAGTTGCTGAAACAATAAAAGTTGGAGCAAATTTGGCTAAGGTTTTAGCCTTCGATCCAAGCAATATCTATTTCGATTATGGTAAATCGAATATCCGTCCCGACGCTGTTGGCGATTTAGATAAGATCGTTAAAACAATGAACGAACATCCAACAATGATAGTTGAATTAGGTTCGCATACCGATTGTCGTTCGAGCTTTGAATTTAATCAAAAATTGTCGGAACGTAGAGCAAAAACATCGGCCGATTATATTAAAAAAAGGATAACTAATCCTAATAGAATATCGGGAAAAGGTTATGGTAAAACGAAACTTACCAATCGTTGCGAATGCGAATTTAAAGTGCTTTCTGATTGTACCGAAGCCGAACATCAAAGAAATCGTAGAACAGAATTTATTATTGTTAAAGAATAGAAAAATGCCCACTTGCACTCTGTAAGAGGAATGTTCATTGATGGGTTTTTTATCAATCTCCCAACCCTCTTCGCCAAGAGGGCTAAAACAGCCAATGATCGTAAAGCCCCCTTGGCGAAGGGGGTTGGGGGATTGACCGTTTAAATATTAAAATGATATTTTCTTATAAGTAAATGCAAAGCTGATTCAAACATTATTTATCCACAATGAAACGTTTTTCCATAACACCCAACATAAAAGAAGAAACACATCGAGTGTATAATCTTACGAAGAAGAAAACAATCGAAAAAGTAGCAGAAGGCCATGAGTTGTTGCTTGATATTGCTGACGTTTTTCTATTTATAACACAAACATTTAAACAGACTTTTTCGCGAGATTTTGAGTTCAAAGAATTTCTTCGTCAATGTTTTCAAATTGGATATAAATCTTTGCCTCTTATTTCGGTAACGGGAGCAATAATGGGCTTGGTTTTAACAATTCAATCGCGTCCAGTTCTTATTGAATTTGGTGCTGTTAGCATGCTACCAGGAATGGTTGCTGTTTCACTTATCCGCGAAATGGGACCAGTAATTACAGCACTAATTTGCGCTGGTAAAATTGGTTCAAGTATGGGAGCAGAATTGGGTTCCATGAAAGTAACCGAACAGATTGATGCAATGGAAGTTTCGTCGACAAATCCGATGCGATTTTTGGTTGTAACTCGTGTATTAGCTGCAACAATGATGATTCCACTTTTAATACTGTATTCCGATGCACTTGGAATTCTTGGAAGTTGGGCTGGAGCAAATATTAAAGGCGATGTATCATTTATTCTATTCTTTTCTCAGGCATTTGGTCATGTTGAATTTCTCGATTTTATTCCAGCTGTTATTAAGTCGATTTTCTTTGGAGCTACCATTGGTTTTGTGGGATGTTACAAAGGTTACAATGCTGGTCGCGGAACCGAAAGTGTTGGGAAGGCTGCAAATTCTGCAGTTGTAATGGCTTCGCTTTTGGTAATAATTGTCGATATGATTGCGGTACAGATTACCGATATGATTTAATAATTTTTAACTAAAAACTAAAAACTAAAAATTAATACAAATGGATACTAAAGAAACGATAATCGAAATAAAAAACCTGAAAAAAGGTTTTGATAAACAAGCAGTATTGAACGATATTTCGTTGCAATTGTTTAAGGGCGAGAATCTTGTAGTTTTAGGTAAATCAGGTTCTGGTAAATCGGTTTTAATAAAATGTATTGTCAATTTATTAATGCCCGATGAAGGTTCGATAAGCGTTTTTGGCGCAAATGTAAGTGCTTTACAAGGCAATGCATTGGCCGAAATACGAAAGAAGATTGGATTCCTTTTCCAAGGAGGAGCCTTGTACGATTCTATGACGGTGCGTCAAAATCTCGAATTTCCATTGCGACGAATTAAGAAACATCTTTCAGAATATCAAGTCGAACATAAAGTTAAGGAAGTGTTGGCAAATGTTGGCTTAGCCGATTCAATCGATAAAATGCCATCGCAACTTTCGGGCGGTATGCGTAAGCGAATAAGTCTAGCTCGAACCATTGTTGTCGACCCTAAAATTATACTGTACGATGAGCCAACAACAGGTCTCGACCCCGTAACATCCGACGAAATTAGTGTACTAATAAAAGATCTCCAGAAACAATATAAAACCTCTTCGATTATCATTACTCATGACATTGCTTGTGCTAAACAGACTGCAGATCGAATAATAATGTTGAACGATGGTGAAGTATATAAAGAAGGAACTTTAGCAATGTTCGAATCATCGAAAGATGGATTAATAAAATCGTTTTTTAAATAGGAATAAAAGAGGTGAATCTTTTATAATAATATTCCCAAAATCAATCTCCCAACCCTGTTAGCTTCGCTGAACCTTTCAGGTTTCGCCAAGAGGGCTAAAATAGCCAACGAACGTAAAGCACCCTTGGCGAAGGGGGTTGGGGGATTGGGACTTACAGATAATAAATTTAAATAAATTACATAATTAAAATACCAAAATCATGGACACACATTCTCACAAATTTAAAGTACGCTTAGGACTTTTTGTCGCAGGTGGAATAGCCCTTTTTGTACTCGCTATTTTTATCATCGGCAAGCAAAAAAATATGTTTAATCCAGTGTTTAAACTTTCGACACATTTCTATAATATTAGTGGCTTGCAAGTTGGAAATAATATTCGATTTTCGGGTATCAATGTTGGTACAGTCGATAATATTACAATTATAAATGATTCGACAGTTAATGTTGAGATGCTTGTTCGTAAAAATGTGCATCAGTTTATTAAATCCGATTGTCAAGCATCTATAGGTTCGGAAGGACTTGTTGGTGATCGATTTATTGTTATTACACAAGGAAGTGCAACAGCAGGATTGGTTAAAGATGAACAAATGCTTGAATCGAACGAGCCAATTGAAACCGATGCTATAATGGCTAGCGTGCAAGTTACGGCATCGAATGCTGCAATTATTTCGCAACAGCTAGCCGAAATTCTACACAAAATAAATAAAGGGAAAGGAACTATTGGACGTTTAATTCAAGATTCAGGTATCGCCAACAGTTTAAATCATACGATGGTAAATCTCGAAAAAAGTTCGAAAGGTTTAAACGAAAATATGGAAGCTGCCAAACATAATATTTTTCTAAGAGGCTTTTATAATAAGAAAATAAAAGCTGCCGATAAATTGAAACAAGATGCAATTGATAATAAAAAGGAAGAGCAAGATATTCAGAATAAGAAAAAGTAGTATTAATAAATCAGATTATAGTATTGTACATTTTAAATCAAAGAACTCAACCCCTGTCTTTCCAGACATCCCCTTCTCTAGCGAGAGAAGGGGAGTGTGTATGGCAATGTGCGTTAGAGAGGGGATGAGTAAGAATTAAATAAAGTATAATTTGATTTTTTACTATATGGTACCTTCAAATGCAATTCAAACTAACATTAATACTATTCCTTTTACTAGGCAATTTTGTATCTGCACAATTGGTTCAACCAGCAAAAGATTCAACAGAGCTTTATGAGAAAATCGAACGTTTTTCAAAGCAAAGTAAATGCAAAAGATTTTTGTATAGTTTGTTATTTAAACCTGTTATATCGAGTTCGAAAAAGAAAAAAGTTAAGGTTGTAAAGCAAAAACCGTATAGTCGTTTTGAAGGTAAAATAATCAGACACATTAACATTATAACACTCGATCCATTTGGTTTTTCAATTGGCGATACTATAGAAGTGTATACTAATAAAATTTCGAAATTTGGAAATGCAATGCACAAAAAGACAGCGAATATAACAATTCGAAACCTTTTGCTTGTCCATCAAAATCAAGCATACGATTCTTTACTTGTAAGAGAATCGGAGCGTTTAGTTCGAAGTCAATCGTATATTCGCGATGTCTCATTTTATACCAGCTTAACAAGTCGAAATTCCGACTCGGTCGATATTTATATTCGCGAGCTCGATAATTGGAGTATTATTCCTCGTGTTGTAGGTTCGCCCAAACATATTATTGTAACAGTTACCGATAAGAACTTTTTTGGTTCTGGACATGAGTATAGTAATACCTATTCGCAATATCCATTTACTGGCGAAAATACTTTTAATACCAATTATTTTATTCCCAATATTCGCAATACTTTTATTACCACAACGCTACATTATGGTACTGACGAATACCGCAATTTTAATAAAACATTTGCCGTCGATCGGCCATTTTTCTCGCCATTTGCACATTGGGCTGCGGGTGTAAATTTTACCCAGCAATTCTATCAAGATTCGGTTCCATTTCCCGATTCGGTTTATTATCCAAGAAAATACACATTCAATTCGCAAGATTATTGGGCAGGTTATGCAATGCCTATTTTTAAAGGAAATACAGAAAAAAATCGAACAACAAATCTTATAACAACAATACGTTTTTTTAGAGTTAGATTTCTTCAAAAACCATTAGAAATAGTCGATCCGCAACATAATTTTTCTGATGAAAATTTCTATCTGGCAGGTGTTGGAATATCATCTCGACGTTACCATAAAGATTCCTACATTTTTAAATATGGTGTAACCGAAGATGTTCCAGTTGGTAGAGTTTATGGTATTACAGGAGGTTATCAATTAAAAAATAATACTGGAAGATTGTACGTAGGAGCTAAGTTTTCGGCTGGCAATTATTTTGAATATGGTTATATGAGTTCAAACCTCGAATATAGTACCTTTTTTAACGCATCGCATATTCAGCAAAGTATGATAAACGGCAGTATTAACTATTTCACCAAATTAGAAAGTATTGGAAAATGGAAATTTCGGCAATTCATAAAACCACAAATTACCATTGGTTTAAATCGTTTTTCGTACGATAGTTTAACCTTAAACGATGGCTATGGAATCGAAGGATTTAAGAGTAAAATAGTGTCGGGAATAAGTCGAATTTTATTGTCATTTCAAACCCAATCGTATGCACCTTGGAATTTTATAGGTTTTCGATTTGGTCCATATCTAACGTATTCAATGGGAATGTTAGGCAATAGAGAAAATGGTTTTAAAAATTGCAAAATATATTCACAAATAGGCTTTGGCATTTTAATAAAAAACGAGAATCTTATTTTAAATACATTTCAGCTTTCGATATCATTTTATCCCATAATTCCAGGTATAGGTAACGATGTGTTTAAGATGAATGCATTTAAAACAACTGACTTTGGATTTAGAGATTTTGAACTTGGAAAACCTGGGGCAGCGGTGTTTCAGTAAAAAAATAAAATTGATGTTTACGAATAGCAAAATAGTATCGATAGTCACTTCGACTCCGCTCAGTGACCTTAAATTGGACGTTGAGCGGAGTCAAAACGTCTTGCATCACTTTGGATTTCACTATACAATTTTATAGAATTTTCCAAAATCAATCACCCAACCCCCTTCGCCAAGAGGGCTAAAACAGCCAACGATCGTTAAGCCCCTTGGAGAAGGGGGTTGGGGGATTGAACCTTTAAATAAACAGAATTGATATGACTAATAATATAACCTCATGAATTTCAAACCAACAATCAAAAGCATCGGCAAACTTTTTAGCGAAAGCTTTAATGGTTTTATCGATGATAATGCACTGAAATTAAGTGCAGCACTTTCGTATTATACCATATTTTCGTTGCCACCTTTATTAATAATTATAATCTCATTGAGTGGTATTTTCTTTGGAACGGATGCCGTACAAGGTCATATTTTCGGACAAATAAACGACTTGGTTGGAAATGGTGCTGCCTTACAAATTCAAGAAATATTGAAAAATGTTACACTTTCGAAAACGAATGTTTTTGCTACAACGGTTGGTGTGATTGTATTGTTAATTGGAGCTTCTGGAGTATTTGCCGAAATACAAGATTCGCTCAATCAGATTTGGGGAATAAAAGCAAAACCCAAACGGGGAATTGCTAAATTCTTGTACAATCGCTTGATGTCGTTTTCAATGATTGGATCGGTTGGCTTTTTATTAATGGTAAGTTTAATCATAAATTCTGTTGTCGATGTTTTAAATAAACGATTGGCTTTAATCTTTCCTCACGACATAATCTTTCTCTTTTATGTCTCGAATATTCTCATCGTTTTTGGAATTATCACCTTATTATTTACCATCATTTTTAAAACATTACCCGATGGTAAAATCGATTTTAAAGACAGTCTTGTAGGAGCATCATTTACCGCATTTCTTTTTATGATTGGAAAATTTGCAATTGGAGCATACTTAAGTCGATATAATGTGGCTTCGATTTATGGTGCTGCCGGTTCTGTTATTCTAATTCTAGCATGGGTATATTATTCAGCCATAATTCTGTATTTCGGAGCCGAATTTACTAAAGTTTATGCCTGCAATCATGGACATAAAATAATACCTAACGAATATTCGGTGCAAGCTAAAAAATGGTTTTCCTAAATCTGTGAATCATGTAAAAAGCCATTTTTCAAGTGTAATACTTTCGGGGTTAAATAATTCATCCTTTGTTCTAGTGAAAATGATTTCACGCTAAATAATTTACAAGATGAAAAGTAACGAATCACTTCAAAAAGATGTGCAAGATGCCATTAAATGGGAACCACTGTTAAATGCAGCCGAAATAGGAGTTACAGCCAAAGATGGTATTGTTACTTTAACCGGAACTGTTAATACCTATGCTAAGAAATTACAAGCCGAAGATGCAGTAAAAAAAACTGCTGGAGTAAAAGCATTAGTCGAAAATTTACAAGTTCATTTCGATTGCGAAACCAAAAAGACAGATAGCGAAATTGCTACCGAAGTGTTAAATGCATTACGATGGAATTGGGAAGTTACCAACGATAAAATGAACGTAAAAGTCGAAGATGGTTGGGTAACTTTAGAAGGCGAATTACAATGGAATTTCCAAAAAGAAGCAGCCAAAAATTCGGTAAATAATCTCAAATGCATCAAAGGAATTACCAATAATATTACCATCAAAACAGATAAAAACGATCTTATTGAAAAGAAAGATATTGAACGTGCTTTAGAAGTTAATTGGTCGATTAACGAACGAAATATTTCAGTTGCTGTCGAAGGCAGTAATGTTCGTCTTACAGGAAGTGTAGAATCGCTTTACGAAAAAGACGAAGCTGGTCGAATTGCTTGGAATGCTCCAGGAGTTTGGACCGTTGAGAATAATTTAGTTATCGATTATAATGTTTAAAAATAATTGAAATTAAAATAAAGTAATCGATGATTAAATAGGCAAATGTTGTCACTTCGACTCCGCTCAGTGACCCGTTTACTGGACGTTGAGCGGAGTCGAAACGTCTTTAATTCCAACTAAAAACTAAAAACTAAAAACTAAAAAAATGAAAACTAAAAATATCACCATTACAATCTTTGCTTTAAGCTTTGCATTGTTATTCTCATCTTGTGTATCGAGTTCTAGACTTGCAACATCGCAAAGAGCCGTCGAAACATTACAAAAAGATAGTGCAAAAACGCACAATCTCTTAAAAGTATGCGACTTGCAAGTTAAAAGTTTAAACGACGATAAAACGAATCTCCAAAACGATAATCAGATGGCATTGAACGAATTGAAGACTCTTACAACGACTTCAAAATCGACCATTGCATATCAGGCAAAACGTTTAAAAATGCTTCAAACAATGATGACTGCACAACAAGAAGTAATGACAAAATTGAAAGATAATATTGCAAAAGCATTAATGAATTATAAAACCGACGAGCTATATGTTTACATTAAAGACGGAAATGTGTATGTTTCTTTAGAAGAGAAATTATTATTTAAATCGGGAAGCGATGTTGTTGACCCCAAAGGTAAAGAAGCTTTAAAAACACTTGCCGAAGTTATAAATGGTACAAAAGATATTAATGTTTTAATCGAAGGACATACCGATAGTTTAGCTATAAAAACAACAAAATTCCAAGATAATTGGGATTTAAGTACAGCTCGAGCAACGTCGATTGTTCGTATTTTAACAAACGATTATGGTTTTGCATCTGATAGAATTATTGCATCGGGACGAAGTTCATTTCATCCAGTTAAACCAAATGCAACTCCCGAAGGACGTGCAGCAAATCGCAGAACAGAAATTATTCTGTCGCCCGATTTAAAAGAGTTATTTAGTTTATTGTACGAGTAGGAAGAAAATACTAGTTACGTTTAAAATCGAAATTTGAAATTCAATATAGATTAATGTTTTATTTATGACTCAACCCCTGTCCTGCCAGACATCCCCTTCTCTCACGAGAGAAGGGGAGTGTGTAGGCAAAGTGTGATGGCGAGGGGATGAGTGCATATTGGATATACTTACAATAAACAATTTTACACAAAGCAAGTTTATAAAAATTCCTCAATGTGTGAATTATGTAACTTATAAACGCAATTATATAGTTGTTCCCATTTTATTAAGACTACCTTTCAAAATATATATTCCTCTCAAAATGAACAGTTTTATCAAGAAAAATATAGGTCTTTATATCGTCTTAATTGGTTTTAGTTTGACCGTTTTAATGACATCACATTATTTCAAAAAAGAAAAGATTGCAAAAATTGGAGTGATTGAAATTATTGATGATGAACCATTGCAAATAAAATGGTCGCCAATGATTGGCCTAGCAATAATGGGTCTAGGGGTTTTTATGGTTTGGCGATCTTACAAATACAGATAATACGTTGAAGTTGTACATAAAATATATGGTGAGCAATCGCTGCAAAATGGTAGTGAAAGAAGAGTTGAACAAACTCGGACTTCTTTACATAATAGTAAATATGGGCGTTGTAGACATAATGGAAGATATTTCGACCGAATTACGCGAACGTATTCGAGCTGCATTGCATTTATCTGGACTGGAATTAATGGACGATAAAAAGTCGGTATTAATTGAAAAAATAAAGAATGTAATAATCGAAATGGTTCATTACGATAACGAATTGCCAAAGGTAAATTTCTCCGACTTTTTAAGCGAAAAGCTAAAATACGATTACACCTACATGGCTAATATGTTCTCGGAAGTACAAGGAATAACTATCGAAAAATTCATTATCGCACATAAAATCGAACGAGTTAAAGAATTGATTATTTACGATGAATGCAACCTCACCGAAATTGCTTGGAAAATGCAATATAGTAGCGTTGCCCATTTATCGAATCAATTTAAAAAAGTTACTGGTCTTACTCCTTCGCATTTTAAAAATATGAAAGACCAGCGACGAATTGCTATCGAAGATATTTGATTAGATATTAGGTGTTAGATATTAGGTGTGAAGTAACAGTTGAAGGGTAAATGTTTAGGTTTAAATGTTTAAGGTGGAGTTAGAATAATAAAAAAGATTGAATACAATGGAAAGAACAATATTACATTCATCGCAATATGCAAGCAATATTATTGAAGCCAGCTTAGATCCGCTTATTACCATTAATAGCGATGGTAAGATTACGGATATGAATCAGGCAAAGGTGAATATTACTGGGGTGGATAGGAATGAACTTGTGGGAACAAATTTTTGCGATTATTTTACCGATCCACAAAAGGCTCGGGAAATATATCAAGATGTTTTTAAAAATGGCTCTGTTGCCGATTCACCACTTACATTTCGACACAAAAATGGGAAATTAACAGATGTGCTTTTCAATGGTTCTGTATATAAAGATAATGATGGAAATGTGCTGGGTGCAGTTGTTGTTGCTAGAGATGTTGCCGACCAAAAATGGGCAATAGAATTACGAGCAGCAAACAAAGAGTTAGCATATCAAAATAACGAAAAAGAAAAGCGCGCGGCAGAATTAATTATTGCCAACAACGAACTTGTTTTTCAAAACGAATTAAAAGAAAAGCGTGCAGCCGAATTAATAATTGCCAACAAAGAACTCGCATTTCAGAATGATGAGAAAGAAAAGCGTGCCGATGAATTAAGCATAGCAAATAATGAATTGGTATTTCAAAACGAAGAAAAAGAAAAACGTGCAGCCGAATTAATTGTTGCAAATAAAGAACTTGCATTTCAGAACGAAGAAAAAGAAAAACGTGCAGCCGAATTAATAATAGCCAACAAAGAACTTATTTTTCAAAACGATGAAAAAGAAAAGCGTGCAGCCGAATTAGTTATTGCCGACAAAGAACTTATTTATCAAACCGAAGAAAAAATAAAACGTGCCGCTGAATTAGTTATAGCCGATAAAGAACTTGTGTTCCAGACTGGTGAAAAGAAAAAACGCGCAGCTGAGTTGGTTATAGCAGATAAAGAACTTGAATATCAAACAGAAGAGAAAGAAAAGCGTGCAGCCGAACTTGTAATAGCTGACAAAGAATTGGTTTTTCAAACAGAGGAAAAAGAAAAACGCGAAACGGCAAATAAAGAACTCGAAGCTTTGAGCTATTCCTTAAAATTGGCTTCGCAATATTCGTTAAGCCTTATCGAAGCTAGTCTAGATCCATTGTTTACAATAAGTCCAGCTGGAAAAATTACCGACATGAACAACGCTTCAGTTAAAGTCTTAGGTGTTGAACGCGAAAAGGTAATTGGTACAGATTTTTTCGATTATTTTACCAAACCCGATAAAGCTCGCGAGGTATATCAACAAGTATTTGCCAATGGTTTTGTTGCCGATTATCCACTTACAATTCGCGATGGGAAACTAACCGATGTGCTTTTCAATGGTTCGGTTTATAAAGACGATAAAGGAAATGTGCAAGGAGTTGTGGTTGTTGCCCGCGATATTACAGAACAAAAACGAATTGCAACCGAACTTACCGAAGCAAAAGTATTTGCTGAATTAGCAACCGGATTTGCCGAAGATGCGAAACAGAAAGCCGAAAAAGCTACGCTTATTGCCGAAGATTCGGTAAAAGCTAAACAGCAGTTTTTGTCGAATATGAGTCACGAAATTCGTACTCCAATGAATGCTATTATTGGATTCACAAAGGTGGTTTTGAAAACAGAATTGAACGCCAAACAAAAGGAATATTTGAATGCAATAAAAATGAGTGGCGATGCTTTAATTGTACTTATTAACGACATTCTCGATTTGGCAAAAGTAGATGCTGGAAAAATGAGCTTCGAAAATACTCCCTTTAAAATGGCAGCTTCTATTTCGGCAATGATTCATGTATTTGAAATTAAAATCCAGGAAAAAAATATACAACTGGTAAAGAAATACGATAAAAATATACCCAAAGTGCTTGTGGGCGATTCAGTTCGTCTGCATCAAATAATACTAAATCTATTGAGCAATGCGGTGAAATTTACCACAAAAGGTAAAATAACAGTTTCTGTTCATTTGTTAAGCGAAGACGATGAAAAAGTAACGATTGAATTTGCTGTTTCCGATACTGGAATTGGAATAGCAAAAGATAAAATCGATCATGTTTTTGAGAACTTTCAACAGGCATCGAGTAAAACGGCAAGGTTATATGGTGGAACTGGTCTTGGTCTTGCCATTTCAAAACAATTGGTCGAATCGCAAGGAGGAACAATTGCGGTTAAAAGTAAGGTTCGCGAAGGTTCAACATTTAGCTTTATCCTTCCATTTAAAAAAAGCAATGGCGAAACCGAATTAGAAACCGAAATAGCGGCATCGAATGTTGATGTTAAAAATATTAAGATTTTGGTTGTCGAAGATATAGCCCTAAATCAATTATTAATGAAAACGGTGTTAGACGATTTTGGATTCGATCGCGATATAGCTGGAAATGGGCGAATAGCTGTTGAAATGTTACAGAAAAAGGCTTACGATATTATTCTTATGGACTTGCAAATGCCCGTAATGAACGGTTTTGAAGCAACCGAATTTATTCGTAAAGTAATGAAATCGAATGTGCCAATAATAGCATTAACTGCCGATGTTACAACAGTCGATTTAGCAAAATGTAAATCGGTTGGTATGAACGATTATGTTTCGAAACCAATTGACGAAAAACTTTTATTTGCAAAAATAATTGAGCAGCTTAAAAAGCCTTCGCTTATTATCGAAGCCGAAGTTTTAGATTCTCAAAATGCTGTAGTTACTCCGCCAATAAAACGATTCAATTTTGTTGACTTATCGTATTTAACCAAACGTACTAAAGGCAATAAGGCATTAATGATTGAAATGATTGGACTCTACCTTGAACAAACTCCGCCATTAATAACCATAATGAAAAAAAGTTTATTCGATAGAGATTGGAAATCATTATCGGGAGCGGTACATAAGATGATTCCTTCTTTTGCTATTATGGGAATTAATAAAGATTTCGAAAATTTGGCGAAAAAAATTCAACATTTTGAAAATCCAATGCAAAACGAAAACGAACTGGGACACATGGTTCTTCATTTGGAAGTAGTATGTAATAAAGCTTGCGAAGAATTAGCAATTGAGTATAACGATTTAAAGAAACCTGCAGCATGATAATACTCTAAAAAATTTAATTCGAAAAGATAGTCACTTCGACTCCGCTCAGTGACCGTTAAATGGTCGTTGAGCGGAGTCGAAACGACTAGGGTATCAACATTACTAAATTTTAAAAAACAATGTTCAAAGATAAAAACATATTAATTTTCCTTGTAGACGACGATGCTTTGTTTTTGAAATCGCTCGAAATAGAATTCGAACAAAATCTTAAAGCAACGATTAAAACATTTACTACGGGCGAAAAATGCCTTGGTCATCTATCGCAAAAACCCGATATTATTGTTCTCGATTATTATCTCAATAGTATTGAAGAAACCGCCATGAATGGTTGTGAAACACTCGACGAAATTAAGGCAATCAACCCACACATTCCTGTTATAATGCTTTCGTCTCAAGATAGTATAGATGTTGCCGTAAATTGCATGAAACATAATGCTTACGATTATATCGTTAAAAGCGAAACAGCATTTTTCCGTTTACAAAAGGCTATTACCGCCATTTTTCATTCTCAAAAAATAGAAAAAGCTTTGATTTGGTATATGGAGAAAATGTAGATAGATATTAGGTGTTAGATATAAAATATTAGGTGTTAGATGTGTTACCATTGTTTCTTAATTTAACACTTAATCCCTAACATCTAACACCTAATATCTAATCAATATCTAAGAATAATACAACTCTTCCCTCCAATTGTGTAATAGTAAGTGAAACGAATGGAAGTACATTTATTGAAATTAATTAACAATTTCAATTATGCAAACCGACGTAACAAAACCAACCCTCGAAAAGAATACAATTATCTTCTTTTTTCTTTCTGCATTTGCCTTAGTTGCAATTTTAGTTTTGTTCTACTATAATGCACGAAAGGTTGAATCGACAAGTAATTGGGTCGAACATACACAGCATGTTCTTAGGAAAAGCAACGATGTTTTACTCGATGTAATTTCCATCGAAAGTAGTTCAAGAGGTTTTGTCTTAACCAATAATACAGTATTCTTATCATCATTCAATAATGCTAGGAAAACAATCTTTGGTAATGTTCAGGAATTAAAAGATTTAACAGTCGACAATCCAAAGCAACAATTAAGAATCGATTTGTTGAACGACTTTGTAAAAAGCAAACTAGAATTTACCCAAAGAACTATCGACGTTCGAAAACTTTCGGGAATGAAAATGACTGAAGAACTAATCGCAACAGGAAACGGTCAAGTGTTACTCGAAAAAATTCGAAGAGTAATTACCGATATTAATGTAGAAGAATTTCGCTTGTTGAAAATTAGAAAATACGATAAAGCTGAAAGTACCTTAAATTTCGATATTCTCTTTTTACTCCTTCTTATACTTATAACCTTTGTTTTTATCTTATTAGTGATAATTGTAAAGGCTCAAAAAGCAAGGAATAAAATTGCCGATGAGCTTAAAAAAACAACAGACTTGTTCTTGAATTTATTTAATTATAATCCAGCATCTATCGCTATTAAACGAATAGATGATGGTAGAATTGTAGATGTTAATTATAGCTTTTTGCAATTATACGATTTTCAGGATAAAGAAGAAGTAATTGGTAAAACAGTAGACCAACTAAATATTTATTTGGATTCAAAACATGAGGACGAAATTATTGAATTAATCGATAAAAATAAATCGATTAAAGATATGGAAGTTAATATTCGAACAACAAAAGGTGAGAGCAAATGGATTTCAGCATCGGCACAAATACTTGAAGTTAATAATACTCCTTGTGTTTTTTCTGTGTCTATAGATATAACGCATCGTAAAAAAGCTGAAGATGATTTAGTTATTGTAAATAAAGAATTAGAAGCCTTTACTTATTCCGTTTCGCACGATTTGCGCGCACCTCTAAGAGCCATAAACGGTTATGCTAAAATTATTCAAGAAGATTTTGCCATAGTTCTAAAAGAAGATGGAATGAATTCGCTCAATGCAATTATGAATAATTCTAAAAAAATGGGTGAGTTAATCGACGATTTATTAGCATTCTCTCGATTGGGACGAAAAGTTATCGAAACATCAGAAATAATTATGTCGAGCCTTGTTAATGCCGTAAAAGAAGAAGAATTAATGGGAAATAATTTCAATATCGAAATTACAATTAAAGAACTTTATCCAGCATTGGGGCAACAGGCTCTGATTAAACAAGTGTGGGTAAATCTCCTTTCTAATGCTATTAAATATTCGAAACATAAAGTAAAATCAATCATCGAAATTGGTTCGTATTATAAAGATAATCGGGTAGTGTATTATGTAAAAGATAATGGTGCAGGTTTCGATATGCAATATTACGATAAGCTTTTTGGGGTCTTTCAACGTCTCCATTCGCAAGAAGAATTCGAAGGAACAGGCATTGGATTAGCCATTGTACAAAAAATTATATCTCGAAATAATGGTGCTGTTTGGGCAGAATCGAAGGTTAACGAAGGGGCAACATTTTATTTTAGCTTGCCGAGAATTAAAGAATAATTACGAATAACAAATTTTAACTAATTAAAAACAATGTTGTCCGATAAAAAAAGTATATCCGCTACGCGGAAAATTCTCCGTAGGAGATTTAGTATTGTAGAAGAAATAAGCCTCAAAGACCTTTTACCTCGTAGAGGTTAAACCATATATACATTTTATACATATTTACAAATTTTAATTGGAATACAATAACTAAAAACTAAAAAAGTGAACTACGACGAAATCGAAATCTTATTTGCAGAAGACAGCATCGACGATGCTGCATTAACTATGCGTGCTCTTAAAAAGAGTGGACTTTCTAATCCCATCTATCATGTAAAAGATGGTGCCGAGGCACTCGATTTTATGTACTGTCGTGGAGAATATGCTAACCGCAATATTAAAAGTCATTTAAAACTAATATTGTTAGATTTAAAAATGCCAAAGGTTTCGGGAAGCGAAGTGTTGGCTAAAATTAAAGCTGACGAAAAGTTTAAATCGATTCCTGTGGTAATCCTAACGTCATCGAAAGAAGATCCCGATATTAAACGATGTTACGAACTTGGTGCAAATAGCTATATTGTAAAACCAGTAGAAAGCGAAAATTTCTTCAAAACAATTAACGATCTCAGTTTTTACTGGATGATTTCAAATCAATCGACTCAATGATAGTAGATCTTTTAAATATATTATTTGTTGAAGATTCCGACTCCGATGCCGATTTGCTCGTTCGATTTCTTAAGCGAGAAGGAATTGCATTTATATCAACAAGAGTTTGGTCTAAAAATGCTTTTCTAACTGCTTTGCAAGAGAATAATTTCGATTTAATAATTGCCGATCATAGTATGCCCCAATTTAGTGGAATGGAAGCTTTTCATCTTGCAAAAGAAGCTCATTATTCTATTCCATTTATATTAGTTACTGGTACTGTTACCGAACCAATTTTAACCGAATATGCAAAAGAAGGAATTGGCGATTATATTTTAAAAGACAATCTTTTACGTTTGCCATCGGCTATAGAACATGTCTTGAGCAAAAAGAAAATAGAATTATTACTTAAAAAACTAGAAGTAGCACATAAAAGTATAAAAGATAGTATTCATTATGCAAAAACAATTCAGAATGCAATGTTACCCGATACTCTTTTGTTGAGCGAAAATTTTCCTGAATCGTTTATTGTATTTAAACCAAAGGATATTTTAAGTGGCGATTTTTATTGGTTTAAAAACGGGAAAGAAACGTTCTTTATGGCAGTTGCCGATTGTACTGGTCATGGAATTGCCGGCGCATTAATGAGTATGATTGGTATTGAAAAATTAAACAATATTGCTTTTGAATCGAAAGATCCATCGGAGATTTTAATGCTTTTAAATAGAAATATTACTGCAGCTTTAAGTCAATCGACACAATATGAACATAGTCAAAATGGAATGGACATAGCACTTTGCACAATCGATAAAGCGAATAATACGATGCTTTTTTCGGGTGCAAAACGACCCATTTGGATAATTCGCAAAGGACAAACAGAAATCGAAGAAATATCTGGTTCAAAAGGAGCCGTAGGTGGAAATGTTACAAACATAAATCCCACATTCGAACTTAACGAAATTCAATTCCAATATGGTGATAGTTTCTATTTGTTCTCAGATGGATTTACCGATCAATTTAACAAAGAAGGAAATAAGAAAATAAACTCAAAACGCTTTAAAGATCTTCTACTTTCTATTCTAGATAAAACAATGGAAGCTCAGAAAGTTGAAATAGAATTATACTTTAAAACATGGAAAGGTAAAACAGAACAAACAGATGATATATTGGTTGTTGGTGTGCGGTTTTAATTGCGTTAAATAGAATTGCCAAGATGTTACTATAATATTGAGCTTCTAAATGCTTTAAAATTATCTCTGATGCTTCGACAAGCTCAGCATGACATTCGTATTATTATTTAATTCGTTGATTTCGTAAACTCGTTTAGCTTCGTCGAACTTGCAAGCTCGATTGTCACCCTGAGCTTGTCGAAGGGTTTGTGAATATTTTACATACATTTCTAATACAAAAAGCAACTACAATTCTCTTTCAAAATCGTAGTTGCTTTATATAAATCCTTAAATAAAATAATAATCGACCTCGATATTATTTTCAACCATCCAAATACCTGGTGTTTTCCAAGCAATATGTCCAGCTTCGGTTTTTTGATACCAAGAATGAACGGTTCCTGTAAGAATAACTTTCGTACCTTCCACTTTTACATGAATTTTACTACTATTTAACGACCAACTACGAGCAAGAGCATTTTCTACATCTCTTTGTTCTATTTTATCGGTCGATTCCGATTTAATTTTAATGTTATTAGAAACACCTTTAACACCCGAAAGATAGGTTGCGGCGTATCGTGCAGCATCGCTTTGATAATTCCAAGATAGTTCGCCTTCTAAGGTTACCCAACCATTTTCGACTTTAATAGTCACTTTATCGTGAGGCACAATTAAGTTCGCTTTTAAACCTGCCAAAACTTCTACGGCAATTTCTTTATCAGATTTATTCCAAATTGTTGGAACTCTAACCTCAATTTCTTCGACAACAGCTTTAACTCCTGCTACTTTTTTTGTTGCACTTTCGGCTTCTAATTTTTTAGCGTATGTGTCGACAATACCAGTAAGCGAAACAATACCATCTTGTACTGTTACTCCAATTTCTGCTGCATGCAAAAGTGGTTCTCTTTTAATTGCATCTTGAACGTCGGTTTGTAGTTCTGCGTTAGTTTTCATCTTGTATGATTTACATTGTAATACCATTATTACAACTTAACAAAGATGATTTTATTCGCAGTTTTTTGTCTTACATTCTGTTTGTTATAAGTTACATAACTCTTCTATTCTTGACTGTGTTTATGCCCCTAAATTCCATAAAGGGCAATGTCATTTAGTAAATTGAATACTAGATATGAAAAGCTCTGAAGGGGCTGAATTTTAATAACCATGGGTTACACCCATGGTTATTAAAACAAGCAAACAACAACCCTTTACAGGGTTCATAAATTGTAGGTTATTCCCCTCCGGTTATACCGGAGGTTATTCAAATTCAAGAGCCCTTCGGGCTTAACTAAATGACATTGCCCTATAGGGGTTTGGGGCTTTGAATCAGAAATGCGTAGAGACACAATATTTTGTGTCTCTACGGTCGATCGAGCATCGACCATTATCTGCCGTAGTCGGTCTATTTTATTTCTTCAAATATTTTAAAATCTTCGAATACAATATTTCTTCGTCAATAGGTTTCGAAATGTAATCGTTCATTCCTACCGATAGGCATTTTCCAACATCTACAGTTGTAACATCGGCTGTTAATGCAATTATTGGTATTTGGGAATTCATTTCGTGACGAATAAATGCCGTTGCTTCAAAACCGTTTAATTCTGGCATTTGTAGATCCATCAATATAATATCGTAGTCGTTCTTTTGTAAATGTTCGATGGCAATTTTACCGTTATCGACAACATCTATTTCGAAGCCAAAATCTTCGAGTATTATTTTTATTAATAGTTGATTAAGCGGTAAATCTTCGGCTACCAAAACCTTAATGGTTTTAATTACTTTTTCTTTAAATAATTCTCGAGGAATAAATTCGCGTTTTTCGAAACTCTCTAGAGGTAACGCAATTTTTGTTTTTTCAAAATTCAAGATAAAACCAAAGGTCGAACCAACTCCAACTTCGCTTTTTAGGATAATTGTACCACCTTGTAATTCCACGAGTTGTTTAACTATTGCAAGTCCTAAACCCGACCCACCATACGAGCGACTGGTTTCTTTACTCGCTTGTTCAAAGCTATTAAATATTTGTGCTTGCTTTTCTTTCGCAATTCCAATACCAGTATCGGAAATTGTAAATTCTATTGTTGCATTTTCGTCGTTTTCGCTAACAAGTTGAACCTTCATTGTAATTGTTCCTTGTTTTGTGAACTTAATTGCATTACTCATCAAATTTAAAATTATCTGACGTAAACGCATTGCATCGCCTATTACTATTGGAGGAATTGTATCGTCGAATTCTGTTTTTAATGTTAAGTTTTTTTCCAAGACTTTTGTCTCGAATAACTGAAGCATTAAACAAATTGAATGTCCTAAATCGAACGAACTTCGCTCAAAAGCCATCTTTCCTGCATTTACTTTTGCAAGATCAAGAATGTCGTTTATTAATATTATCAATGCATCGCCACTTACTTTTATGGCGTTAATATATTCCTTTTGAGTATTGTCGAGCTTGGTTTTAAGAATCACATTTGTAAAACCAATAATAGCATTCATTGGTGTGCGAATCTCGTGACTCATATTCGATAAAAATTGTTGTTTTGCTCTAACCGCATCTTCGGCTATTTGTGTTTTTAGTTCGGCTGTAGTATTAGCTTCAATGAGTTCGGAATTGCTTTCATTACTTTTTTGCAATGCTTTTTTCTTATCATTGAGCCTATGCTCCAATTCTTTTTTCTCTTTTAATTGCAATGCAATTGCCAATTGTCTTACATCTGTTAAATCGGTAAATGCAAGAACAATCAATTCCTCTTTACTACTTTGTTTTATTATTCGGTGAGCATTTAAAATCATAATTTTATGACCGATATGTGGAAAGGTTAGCTCGACTTCGTAGCCTTCGAAATGGTTGTTTTTGGGAACTATTTCTTCGAGCAATTTACGCAAACGAGAAATATTCCATTCTCCATTTCCAAGTTTGTAAAGTAATATTTTGGAACACTCTTCTTCGGTTATCTGGAAGAAAGTACAAAACGATTTATTTGCTGATATTATCCGAAGATCTTTGTCGAGAATCAACATTGGTTCGTGAACAGTAGAAAGTATTGTTTCGTGATAACTATACAATTCCTCAACTAATTGATTACGAACTTGTAATTCTTGATTTGTCGTTATTAGTTCTTCGTTAGTCGATTCTATTTCTTCTTTCGATGTTTCAAGTTCCTCGTTTAAGCTTTGTAACTCTTCGTTGCTCGATACAATTTCTTCGTTGGCACTTTGCAATTCTTCGTTAGCAGCTTCCTGATCTTGCGTTATCGAAGCCATATCGGAACGTGCCGATGCAATTTCTTCTTCCAACTTTTTTATTCGTCGATCTTTAGCAATGCTATTGGAATTACCATCAATTGATACTTGTTCTCTACTTTCTACTTGTGGTAAACCACTAAAAACAACAACTAATAAATCGTCTTCACCTTCGATTTTTAAAGGAGAAACTTCGATATCGACAATTCGAATTGCTGTTCCTGTCTTTTCGCGATTCATTTCTATGCCAGTTTTGCGAACCGTTTGTTTCGTTTTTATAGCATGATGTATGGCATTTCGAAGCTCGAATGTAATTTCAAGATTTGCCATTTTTAAAATGTTGAAACTGGCTTTGCCCGACGAATTTTGTAAATACAACGATGTTGCGCCACGAAATTGCAAAATCTCTAAATCATGGTTAATCACAACACTTGCGGGTACATGTTGCTTCAACAAAAACGAATCGAAAGCTGTACTTAAATTTCCATTTGTTGTAGCTAAATTCTTTTTGGGAATTGACAATGTTTGATTATTTTTTTGCGATAATGACGTTTGCAAAACTCGAGACGTAATTTCTGATAAAGAATTCGAGCTAGAATCTTTTTTGCGAGTATAAATTTTTATTTTTTTATTCAAAGGAGTAGTAAATAATTGCATAGATGTACCAATGGTTTCTGATTTGCCAAGCATTAAACATCCATTTTCGTTTAATGCATAATGAAAGGTTGAAATAGCTTTTTTTTGCGCTGTAGTATCAAGATAAATAAGCATGTTACAACAACTTATAAAGTCCATCCTCGAGAAAGGAGGATCGCGCAAAATGTTATGTGTTGCGAAAATACAACAATCGCGTAACGTCTTTGAAATACGATATTTATCTTGCGATTTTGTAAAAAAACGTTGGAGTCGTTTGGGCGAAACATTTGCGAGTTTAGAAATAGAATACTCGCCTTGTCGCGCTTCGTTTATTGCCTCGGCACTAAGGTCGGAAGCGAATATTTGAAAAGGTATTGTTATATTTTTCGAATCTTGAATTTCGAAAAGCAACATTGCAATCGAATATACTTCTTCGCCTGTAGCACATGCTGCAACCCAAATTCTAAGTGGTTCGTTTTGCGATTTATCTTTTAGTAAACGTGGGAAAATGCTTTTCTTTAAAAGTAAAAATGCATCGGGATCTCTAAAAAACTCGGTAACGTTAATAAGCAAATCTTGATATAACAAATCGATTTCGTTTGTTTTTTTGTCCAAAAGTTCGTTGTATTCTTTGAGGGTTTCTATTTTTTGAACGAACATTCTGCGAAGTATTCGTCGCTTAATGGTATTCATTTTATATTGACTAAAATCGACATTCTTTTTCGACAATAACAGTTGTAGAATCTGTTTGAGTTGTGGATCTTTATTGTCTATTTCATCTTCTGGAGTCGTTTTTTTAAGGTAATTAGATTTAGGATGTTTACTAATCCAATTAATTTTCTTGGCAATTTCTTTGGGCGACATCACATAATCTACCACTCCTTCGGTTATTGCCGAAGTTGGCATACTTACATATTTTGCAGAATCGTCTTGTGCAAATGTTACACCACCTGCCATCTTTATTTCTCTCAAACCAATGGTACCATCTTTTGCACTTCCCGAAAGAACAATGCCAATTACATTTTCTTTGTGAGTAGTTGCAAGCGAGCTAAAAAGAACATCAATTGTTAATGGATATGCTTTATGTCGTGGAAATAATGCAATGTGCCCATCGGTAACTTTTATTTCTTTATTGTATGGAATAACATAAACATTGTTTGGTTGCATCTTATCCATATTTTCAACGTCTTGAACTTTCATGGAGGTAGATTTCGACAAAATAGACGACAATATACTTTCGTGATCGGGACTTAGATGTTGAACATAGATAAATGCCATACCAGTTGTTGGCGAAAGATTTTGTAAAAGTTGTGTTATTGCTTCAAGTCCACCAGCCGATGCACCAATTGCTACAACGGTAAATGCAGATTCGTTCGAATTGTTTGATTGAATGGTTTTTGGCTTTATATCAGCCTTCTTTTTTGAAAGAGATTTCGACGGGTTTATGGTTTCAGAAAGAGTAACTTTCCGAGAAGTTTCGAGTGTTTGTTTCATTTTCTAAAGATTTACTTAACGAAAAGACAACGAACACTTTTTCTTATTTTAGTATCCTTGATGTGTTGTAAATATAGGTCTAAATATCTGTAAATAATAATTTTATTGGAAAATTTAATATTAATTTAATAAGTAAATAGAGAGCAATTAATATTGTCGTATTTACAAAACTTTCGCTTCGTTACTTCGACTCTGTTCAGAGGTGTTTAGCGAAGTCAAAACGACAATAACAAAATACAATAATATAAGTTCACATTTGCTTATTAATGATATAATGATTTTTAACATTGTCCAAAATCAATCTCCCAACCCTCTTCGCCAAGAGGGCTAAAATAGCCAACGATCGTAAAGCCCCCTTGGCGAAGGGGGTTGGGGGATTGGACGTTTTTATATAAAGAATTAATATAATTTATTGGATATACAAATAGGTTGAATTATATAAAAAACATCAATTATTCTATAACACTTTAACTCGATTAAGCTCTAATCTTTGTTTACATAAAATGTTTATTCAAATTATCAATTATGCGAAAATTAGAAAACAAAACGGTTTTTATTACCGGTGGCTTGTCGGGAATTGGAAAAGCTTGTGCAATTGCAGCTGCAAAAGAAGGTGCAAATATTGCTATTGCCGACCGAGAACGAAAAAGTACAAATGCCTCAATGAACGACATCAAAGCTATTCAACCGAATGCAATCCATATCGAATGTAATGTGTCGAATTATTCTGAAGTAGAAGCAGCAATAAAAACCGTTTACAATACTTTTGGTCGACTCGATGTTGCTCTTAACAATGCTGGAATTGGTGGTAAGCCCTGCAAATTAGCCGATATGGAAGTTGAATCCTGGTTACATGTTTTAGATGTAAATCTTAATGGCATTTTCTATTGCATGAAACTCGAATTACAACAAATGCTAAAACAAGGAAAAGGAGTCATTGTAAATATGTCGTCGATTACTGGAAAAGTTGGTTATGCAAAATCGGCTCATTATGTAGCTTCGAAACATGGAATTTTAGGAATTACTCAAACTGCAGCACTTGAATATGCAACCGAAGGAATTAGAATCAATGCTATTTGCCCAGGATTTATAAATACTCCGTTGCTCGACAAATTGGAATTAAATAAAAACGAAACGGTAAAAAAACATCTTTGCGAAATGCATCCTATGAACCGCTTGGGAAATGCTGAAGAAGTTGCCAAAGCATTTATTTTTCTAGCTTGTGATGATAGTACGTTTATGACAGGTTCGGCAATTGATGTTGATGGTGGGTATTTGGCGAAATAACGCTTTTGAAATTATTTTATAGTATAAAGTATTAAGTAACAAGATTAAATGTTATCGTATTAATATTTATAAATTTAATAACAATATATTTTTTTCACTTTGTCCGATTAAAATTTGTATATCGTCTTAAAACGCATATAGGGTTTAACCTCTCGAGGTAAAAGGTTCTAGGGGCTTGTTATTACTACAATACTTAATCTCCTACGGAGAAATTTCCGCGTAGCGGATAAAGTATTGTAGATCAAATCAACCAACATCTCATTTTCCGCGTAGCGGATAAACTTTTATTTTTTATCGGACAACAATGATTCTTTTTACAACTTACATAAAGAATACACAAACAATGCCTCCACAAAAATCACATACCTACGTCATTTCAAAAGCAATAGACCAATATTTTGCCGATATTTCAAAGGCCAATAACTTTGTTCTACGATTTTTTAAAGAGGCTTTTGTACCAAAGTTTCATCTTCGCGAAATTATAAATCAATGTTTCGAAATAGGGGTAAAATCTCTTCCATTGATTACGCTAACCGGCTTTATTATTGGCATAGTTTTTACCAAACAGTCGCGACCATCGCTATCGGAGTTTGGTGCTACTTCTTGGTTGCCATCGTTGGTGTCGATTGCAATTTTGAGAACATTGGCGGCATTGGTTACTGCACTTATTTGTGCTGGTAAAGTTGGTTCGAGTATCGGAGCCGAATTAGGTTCAATGCGGGTTACCGAACAAATCGAAGCTATGGAAGTTTCGGCTATTAATCCATATAAATTTCTTGTAGTAACTCGTGTTTTAGCTGCAACATTTTGCTTACCAATATTGAGTGCATATTGTGGCTTTGTTGCATTAATCGGTTCATATGTCAGTGTATATTTTACCGAATCGACAAGCATTGTTAGCTTTTTAACAAATGGTTTCTCAATGATTTCCTTTCTCGATATTAATGCATCGATTATAAAATCGATGGTATTTGGTTTTACCATTGGTATGGTTGGTTGTTACAAAGGATATAATGCTACAAAAGGAACCCAAGGTGTTGGAAATGCTGCAAATCAAGCTGTTGTTTTAGCAATGTTTCTTGTGTTTATAGAAGAGGTTGTTATTGTGCAAATGGCTAATTGGATTCGTTATTATTAGGATTATGGAAATGAATTCAGAAAATACCGAAACAGTTATTTCGATTAAAGGATTGTACAAATCTTTTGGCGAAAGCGATGTTTTAAAAGACATTAATCTCGATGTCTTTAAGGGCGAAAATATTGTTGTTCTAGGACGTTCAGGAGCTGGTAAATCGGTACTTATAAAAATCATTATTGGTCTTCTAATACCCGATAAAGGTTCGGTTTTGGTTTTGGGAAAATCTGTAAATAATTTAACAGGAAATGATTTAAATGTTTTGCGATTACGCATTGGTTTTTCATTTCAAAATAGTGCATTGTACGATAGTATGAATGTGCGAAAAAATCTCGAATTTCCTCTAACGATGAATGTTCCAAACCTTAGCCGAAAAGAAATAGATAAAACAGTTGAAGAAGTTTTGGATGCTGTTGGTTTAAAAGATAAAATCGAAGAAATGCCATCCGATCTTTCGGGAGGACAACGCAAACGAATTGGCATTGCTCGCACATTAATTCTTAAGCCCGAAATTATGTTGTACGATGAGCCAACAGCTGGTCTCGATCCTATAACGAGTCAAGAAATCAATACGCTCATTTTAAACGTTCAAAAGCAATATAACACTAGTTCAATAATCATTACACACGATTTAACTTGTGCCAAAGAAACCGGCAATAGAATTGCTATGTTACTCGATGGAAGCTTTGTGAAAGTTGGAACATTTAAAGAAGTTTTCGATGCACAACAAGAAGAAATTAAAGGATTTTACCATTACAATTTTATACAGTAAACGATGAACGAACCAGTACAAAAACGAGCAACGATTGTTGGGATTTTTATTCTAATAGGAATACTTTTCATTATTGGAAGTATTTTAACTATTGGAAATTTACATTCAACTTTTACTCGAAAAATGACAATCTCAACCTTATTTGCCGATGTTAATGGATTACACGAAGGTAATAATATCTGGTTTTCGGGGGTGAAAATTGGAACGGTTAAAAAGATGGAATTTTATGGAAAATCGAAGGTGAAAGTTGTAATGAATATCAACGTTGAATCGCAACAATATATTCGAAAAGATGCTACCGTTAAAATGAGTACCGATGGATTAATTGGAAATAAAATTCTTGTAATCGAAGGTGGTTCATCTCTAGTTCCTGAAGTAGATGAAGGAGATACCTTGTTGAACGAAACAATTTTATCGACCGAAGATATGATGAAAACCTTGCAGCAAAACAATTTGAATATTCTAAAATTAACCCAAAAGCTGGCAAAAGGCGAAGGTACAATTGGTAAATTATTACTAAACGACTCGTTGTATTATAAGCTGTTTACAACTATTCATTCAGTAGAATTAGCTTCCGAAAATGCTCGAAAAGTTTTAGCAACGTTAGAAACTTTTACCGAAAAGATAAATAAGAAAGGAACCTTGGTAAATAACTTGGTAACCGATACTATAGTCTTTAACTCATTGAAACAATCTGTTTTAAAAATCCAAAACATTGCTGATACTGCAAGGGTTTTTGTCGATAACTTGAAAAAAGCTAGTACAAATTCTAAAGGTCCATTAGGAGTTTTATTGTACGATGAACAATCGGGAAAATCTTTGCAAAAAACAATCGGTAATTTGGAAAGCAGTTCCGAAAAATTAGATCAAAATCTCGAAGCTTTACAACATTCGTTTTTATTGAAAAAGTATTTTAAGAAAAAGGTAAAATAATCTCTTCTTATAAATCCCGATAGGGATTAAATGTGAATAGCCCCCAGTGAAACTGGGGATGAAGAGAAATTGTACATTACAACCCAGAATGGGTTGAACAATCAAACCAAATATTTTTCATCAAATTCAATTTGATATTCCCTCAAAAGAGCAATGTATTCATCTTTAAATGATTTATTTCTATGGTGTTGTTCTTGATTTTTTACATATTCAATGAGTGCATCCTTTTCTTTAATTGAATAGGTAAATGCACCATAACCATCTTGCCATCCATTGAAGTTTTCAAATGTATTATTGTTTTTGATAAATTCTGACGAAGCCAATTTAATATCTTTTACCAAAGATGCTAAAGATATTGAGGGATGTAAATGAATTACAATATGAATATGATCTTCAACTCCTCCAATACGGTATAAGTGGCAATTTTTCTTTTTCAATATTCCCCAAATGTATTTGAAAAGTTCTTCTCTATTTTGTTTTGAAAGTGTATGTTCTCTGTTCTTGGTACTGAAAACTATTTGATAGATGATTTGTGTATAAGTACTCATATTGTTTTAGTCTTTTATTTAACCCAATTCGGGGTTCTAAATTTCTTTGTTTTCATTATACCTCGGGTTATACCCGGGGCTATTCATATTGAAGCCTTTCAGGCTTCTGCAATTCAAATATATGAGAATTTTTAATTCTTTAAAATGATTAATTCAGAACTTCAGGATTCGTATTTTAGAATAAGACGGAAATAAATAACATTTAATAATAAAATTGAAATAACGTTTTCCAATGTGTGGAATATGATACTTTTTACAACAGTTGTATAATGTTTCAATAGACTTCTGTTCTCACCTTTGTTATTAGAATGTTTTACCAAGATATGTTCAATATCAATCTCCCAACCCTCTTCGCCAAGAGGGCTAATACAGCCAATGATCGTCAAGCCCCCTTGGCGAAGGGGGTTGGGGGATTGGACACATAATTAAATAGAATTAGTGTATTTTTCTTAATCAATAAAGCAAAGCTATGATTCGTATAAGCCTGTACCTCTTACTATTTCTAACTTTTGTATCAAAAAGTTATAGTCAGTCACCAAATTTGGGTGCCGATTCGAATTTTGCATTGTTTACTGCAACGGGAGCATTCGAAAATATTGGTGCGACTAATGTAATAGGCGATATTGGAAACAATGCCGGAATTTTCTCAGGATTTCCCGAAGGAACAGTTGTTGGCGCTATTCATTGTATTGATGAAATTTCACTTCAAGCTGCTACCGATGTTGATGTTGCATATAGCTATTTAAGCAATAAAACGTGTGGAACTGTTATTGGAACAACATTAGGTAACAATCAGATTTTAACACCCGATGTCTATTGCATTGGCGATGCGACAACCTTAGTCGGAAATCTTATTTTAGATGCACAGGGAAATGCCGATGCACTTTTTGTAATTCAGATAAATGGCGCATTATCTACAGCTGTTCATTCAACAATTACATTACAAAATGCAGCTACTTTGCAAAATGTTTTTTGGCAAATAAATGGTGCTGTCGATTTAGGCGATAGTTCAATATTTAGAGGAACAATTGTCGCAAATGGTGCAATACGTTTATTGGAACGAGCTACACTTTATGGTCGAGGTTTAACTCGTGCTGGAGCCATTTATTTGCATAATAATGTAATAGAAGGTTTGACTCCAGTAAATGCTTTACCAATAGAATTGTTAAGCTTTACCGCAAAACAAGATGGTAAAAATGTTCAACTTAATTGGTTAACTGCAAGCGAAACAAATAACGATTTTTTTAGCATTCCACGTTCTCAAGATGGATTAACATTTGTCGATATTATTAAAATTCCTGCTAAAGGAAATTGTACTACTAAACAACAGTATTCGGCAGTAGATTACAATCCTTTTGTTGGTGTTTCGTATTACAAATTAAAACAAACCGATATAGATGGAAAGTCATCGTTTTCGAAAGTCGTTTCAGTTAAAATCGAAAATATGTTTAATTTTTCCATTTACCCTAATCCATTTTCTAATGAAGCAACAATTAGTCTTAACGATGAAGCAAACAATTATTTGTATACCTTAAAAATATTTAAATCAACAGGCGAGGAAATGTTTTGTGTTAATCTTTGTAATCAATTTACAGCACTCAATACCAGTTGTTTCCCTTCTGGAATGTATTATTATACATTACTCGAAAACGATAAAGCTATACATTCGGGGAAGTTGTTTTCTGCGAAATAAAAAAGGATTAGTCCTATTTTGAATTAAAGTATTGTTATTCGTTAAATATGGAACTCAACCACTATTCATGGAAATGTGTGTTGGAGAGGGTATGAATACAAATTGGATTACATTTTATATCCATTAGTTTGTATGTTATGTTAATATAAATCCGTCTATAATAAAACTATAATATTTATATAACTATGAACTTACAAAAACAAAATATAACCATTGTTCTTAGTGGCGCTGCAGGACAAGGTATCAATACTGTTGAAGAACTTCTAACTCAATCTTTACGAAATTCTGGTCATCATTTTTTCTCTACAAGCGAACTCATGTCGCGTGTGCGAGGTGGAAACAATACCACCGAAATCCGAATAGGTGGAAAACATATTCAATCGTTTTCCGAAAAAATTGACTTACTGGTTGTTCTTGGTAAAAACGCTATTTCACGAATCGAAAAACGATTATCGGAAGATACCATTCTACTTGGCGACCCTTTTTTTATTGAGTCGCAATACTCCCAAAAGTATAAAACATTAAGTATTCCAATCAATAAAATTGCCGAAGATTCGGGAGGTATTATTTTTTCGAATTCGGTAATCTTAGGTATTTTACATGCTATGTTACAATTACCTATAGAATCCGAAAGTATAAATATAACAAAGAAATTTAGTCATAAAAGCAAGGAAATTGTTGACGGAAATATAAAAGCATTTAATGCTGGTTATCAGATTGGTTTACCATTAGAATTTTCGTTGGCACTTCCAATTTTCGAAGATGTAAAAAATAATGCAATTCTTTCGGGCAACGATGCTGTAACTATTGGAGCAATAGCTGGTGGTTGCAATTTTGTTGCAGCTTATCCAATGTCGCCTTCAACGGAGGTTTTATTGAAACTAGCACATCAAGCCGAACAATTCGAAATTGTTGTGGAACAAGCCGAGGACGAAATTGCAGCAGTAAATATGGCAATTGGTGCTTGGTATGCCGGTGCACGAGCTCTTACAACAACCTCAGGTGGTGGTTTTGCTTTAATGGAAGAGGGTATAAGTTTATCGGGAATGACAGAAGTTCCATTGGTGGTTCATTTAGCGCAACGTCCCGGACCGGCAACTGGTTTACCAACTCGTACGGAACAAGCCGATTTAAATCTTGCCATTTATTCTGGTCACGGAGAATTTCCTAAAATAGTTCTCGCTCCTGGATCGATTGAGGATGGAATAACAATTACGCACAAAGCTTTCGAAATGGCCGATACATTTCGCGTTCCTGTAATTATTCTTACCGATCAATTTTATCTTGAGTCTTTTGTTACTACGCCAAAATTTGATGTTTCGAAATTGAAAACCGAATATACAATCGAAGCTACTAAAGCCGATTTCAAAACGTATCCACTTACAAATTCAGGAATCAGTCCGCGAGGCATTCCAGGTTTTGGCGATGGCTATGTTTGTGCCGATAGCGATGAACACGATGAGTGGGGAAGATTGACCGAAGACGAAAATGTTCGAGTAGAGCAAATGGATAAACGTCTTCGTAAATTCGAAGCTATTGCAAAAGATTCTATTTTACCCGAGATAAACGGTTCCGATAAATTGGAAAATGTAATTATTGGTTGGGGTTCGACTTATGGAACAATAAAAGAAGCGATGATAGAATCGGGACGAAACGATTTAACATTCTTGAATTTCAAGCAAGTATTTCCTTTGCCACCGAATACTCAATCTTTACTTGAAAAAGCAAAAAAGATTGTGGTAATAGAAAATAATGCAACAGGTCAGTTTGCTAAGCTACTTCGTCAAGAAACAGGAATTAAAGCTTACGAAACGATTCTCCAATATAATGGAAATCCTTTCTCGGTTGAATTCTTAACACAAAAAATAAAAGCTTTATAATTAAAATCAGAAACATGACAAATCCATTTGATATAACCCAATTTACCGTCGATAACGGTTGGTGCCCTGGATGTGGCAATTTTAGTATTCTAAACGTAATTAAAAAAACACTCAACGATTTACATATCGATTCTCGAAATATGGTAATTGCATCGGGAATTGGTCAAGCGGCAAAAATGCCGCAATACATTAACACCAGCTATTTTAATGGTCTACATGGCAGAGCTTTGCCAGTAGCAACAGCTATAAAAGCCTCGAATCCAAAATTACTTGTTTTTGCCGAAGGTGGCGATGGCGATATGTATGGCGAAGGAGGAAATCATTTTATGCATGCTGTTCGTCGTAATATCGATATTGTTCATCTTGTTCACGATAATATGGTGTATGGTCTAACAAAAGGACAAGCATCGCCAACAAGTCAACGCGGATTTGTAACTCCACTGCAATACAATGGTGTAACTAACGAGCCTGCAAATCCTTTAGCTGTGGCACTTTCGTATGGAGCAACATTTATTGCTCGAGCTTATTCTGGCGATCGCGAACAACTTCAAACCATTTTGTCGGAAGCCATTAAACATAATGGATACGCTTTGATTGATGTGTTTCATCCCTGTGTAACATTCAATAAAGTAAATACACATGCTTGGTTTAAGGAACATACTTATTATGTTGATGAAACCTATGATAGAACCCTTTTCGAAAATGCCACACAAAAGGTATTCGAGAAAGAAAAATTTCCACTCGGAATTTTATATCAACAAACCAATAAGGAAACATTTAACGAAAGTTTGCTAGCTTATAAAACCAGTGATGCTCCATTGTATACTCGAAGAGTTAATCTATCGAAATTGCAAACATTTGTCGATAGTTTTTAACTATGAATTATGTAAGATAGAACAAGAATTATATAAGTTGTACCGATATAACTAATCTATCTTTAATGTTATAAGTAAACCTCAATTACATAAAAAAACAGAACCATGAACGAATCTGAAATATTAAATAATAATGCTCATTCCGAGATTTTTACAGCATTTAAAGTTGGAAGTATAAAAGTAAAAAATCGAATTGTTATGGCACCTATGACTCGTTGTAGAGCAATAGGAAACCTAGCAAACGATTCGATGGCAAATTACTATAGTCAACGTGCTTCGGCAGGTTTAATAATAACAGAAGGAACGTCTCCTTCGCCAAATGGAATGGGGTATGCACGAATTCCTGGAATTTACACAAAAAGCCAAGTCGAAGCATGGAAAAAGGTAACATCGGCAGTTCACAAAGCTGGTGGTAAAATAGTTGTTCAAATAATGCATACTGGTCGCATAAGTCACCAATTAAATATGCCTGCAGGTGCTATCATTCTTGCTCCTTCCGATGTAAAAGCTCAAGGACAAATGTGGACTGATTCGAAAGAAATGCAAGATTTTCCATTACCAAAAGCTATGTCGAGCGACGAAATACATTTAACGAAAAAAGAATTTGTAACAGCTGCAATTCATGCCATCGAAGCAGGTTTCGATGGTGTAGAAATACATGCAGCGAATGGATATTTGTTGGAACAATTCCTTTCGCCAATTAGTAATATTCGTAGCGATAATTATGGAGGAACTGTAGAAAATCGTTGTCGAATGGTTTTAGAAATTGTTGCAGATATTGCAAAAGTAATAGGCAAAGATAAAACTGGTGTTCGTGTTTCGCCTTACGGCGTAGCAAGCGATATGCCTCATTACCCCGAAATTGAAATTACCTATGCATACTTGTTCGAACAATTAAATAAACTTGATATTGCGTATCTTCATCTTGTCGATCATTCGTCAATGGGAGCTCCAGAAGTACCGGCCGAAATTAAAAAGATAGTGCGCGATTCGTTTAAAAACACCATCATTCTTTCGGGTGGTTACGATAAAGCGAAAGCCGAAGTCGATATTGAATTAGAAAAAGCCGACCTAATTGCTTTTGGTCGTCCCTTTATTAATAATCCCGATTTAGTGGAACGTTTCAGAAATAATTGGCCATTGTCGAAAGATCTTAAAATGGATTTATTTTATTCGGCCGACGAAAAAGGTTATACCGATTATCCAACACATAAAGCATAAGATCCTCATTATTTCGAAGAAAGGGCAATCATTAAATGGTTGCCCTTTCTTGTTTTAATGAGCTAAATGTATTTCGTTCTCAATTGCTTGAGATATGAAGCTATTTAATGTAATTCCCTTAGTTAAAGCTTGCATATAAGCATTTAAATGCAATTCAGGTGAAATGCGAACATTAAAACTTCCTTTAAATGTTTTATTTGGTTCTACTCCTTTTTCCTTACAAAAAGCTAAATAATCATCGACAGAATCTTGAAACGATTGTTTTAAACCCTTGGCTGTATCAGCTTCAAACGTAATTAAATCTTTTGTGTGTTCAATTTTGCCATAAAAGACTTCATCCTCTGACGAAAAGTGAATTGTTGCTATATAACCCTTATAGCTCAATAAATTATCTTTTGTATTTTCCATTTTCGTAATTTTTTTAGGTTTATAGTACATTAGCTTTTTTCAAATGTTCAACAACTAATTTTATTACATATCCTTTTATAATATTTCCAGGATGAGGTTTGTGAATACAAATTTTGTCTGTTGTTTTTTCATTGTAGAATAGAACTGCAGAGCCAGATGTTCTTCCTCTTTGTTCTTCAATATAATTAAATCCACTGAGTAATCGCTTTAATTCATCGTACGTGAAATCTTTTGGATTTCCCAATATCCTTTCAATCAATTTTTCGTGCTTACTCATAGAATATCTTTTTGCAAAGATAAGTGTTTTGAAATTTATTTGCAACTAAAATGTAGTTGCAAAAAACAGTTCGATCAAATATTTCTTCGCTTAATTCAAAATTACAAATGTGTGAATAATACAAGTTTTCCTCTCAATTATATAATACTTCGCCAAGCCATTCAAACTACTTTTATATCAATTAATTAAATTGTTTAATTGATGGTTAAAGTACGTTTATGAAGACTATAATGCAAAATGCTTTTTTTATCATTGCAGGCTTACTACTTGTTGTGGGAGCAGTAATTTTTTGGGGATTTAAACCCTTTGGAATTGTTCATATTTTAATGCTTTCTGCGGGAGTATTTATTCTTCTATCGTTAGTATTAGGTAACAAGATTTCAAAAAGATATCGTAATCGAAAAGGTAAATTATAGTACCGTTTTTATATCCATTTAAGATTGACCTTATGATGCAATATTTTTCAAGAAAAACGATAGCTGTTATAGTAGCACATCCCGACGATGAAACTCTTTGGGTTGGTGGTACAATATTAAATCATCCATTTTGTAACTGGTATGTTGTCTGTTTATCGCGAGCCAGCGATAGCGATCGATCTCCCAAATTTTATAAGACTTTAGAAACGTTACATGCTAAAGGAATTATGGGCGATTTAGATGATGGACCAAATCAAACTCCAATTAACGAAAATGAATTGCAACAATGCATTCTCGATTTATTACCCAAAAAGCATTTCGATATCATATTTACCCATAATCCAAATGGTGAATACACCCGACATTTACGTCACGAAGAGGTAAGTAAGGCCGTTATTTCTTTATGGCATTTAGGTAAAATTAAAACATCGGAACTTCGAACATTTGCCTACGAAGATGGCGAAAAAGCTTACGTTCCTGTTGCAATAGAAGATGCGTCGTTATTTAGTATTCTCACCAAAAACATCTGGGAAAAGAAACGCTTTCTCATGGAGAAAATATATGGCTATTCCAATACATCGTGGGAAGTTTTAACAACACCACGAATCGAAGCATTTTGGCAATTTTCTAATTCACTCGATGCAATTAAATGGCTCCATGGAAATGGTGTTATTAAAGCAAAAGATAATAGACAATTCGAAAATATAAGAAAGCAATATCGAAAAATAGTAAGCAAAATCTGTATTGATAAAATGGATTCAATAAAAAAGGCAATTAATACAAAAGCAAATAACGGATCATTATAAAATTGAAGCTTGTTAGACACAAAAGTTGTCTTTTAATTAGCATATTATCACATTATCACATTAACCAATTATATTATGAAAGTACTAGTATTATACGATTATCCACCATCTCCAGGAGGTTTAGCAACGCAAGGCGATTTGCTTTATAAAGGTTTGCTTGAATTAGGAGTTGATGCGCATGCTGTTCATTTCGAATCGGCCCAAGAAAAAGAATGGTATTATCGCTGGTACAAACCCGATGTTGTTGTTGGAGTTGGGTATTGGGGACATACGCCTCAATTAGTTCTTCATCCACAACGCTATGGTGTAACTGCAGTGCCTTGGCTTGTTGCCGATGGATATATTGCAAATTATCAAGAGGTTTTAAATGCTTTGCCTCTTATTTTAGTTACATCGAATTGGGTTAAAGAAATGTATGTTCGCGATGGAATAAATAGCGATAAAATTGTTGTTTTACCCGTAGGTTGCGATACCGATACCTTTGTTCCATTTAGAAAAAACGATCCAAAAATTTTAGCTGTTCGCGAATCGTTAGGAGTTTCTCCCGATCAGTTAATGATACTAACCGTTGGTGGCGATGCTGCTTCGAAAGGTGCACAAGAAGTTATGCAAGCTCTTTCAATTATCGATAACGAAGCTCCCGATTGGAAATATGTTTGCAAAGTATGGCCACAACCACGCACAAAACTGCAAAATTTAGCCGACTTAGAATTGGCAACAAAACTCGGAATCGAGAAAAATGTGACCTATGCAACAAACACTATTTCACGAGCATTTATGCCTTATTTAATTGGTGCTTGCGATATTTATGCTGCACCATCGCGACTCGAAGGTTTTGGCATGCCACAAGTCGAAGCAGGTGCTTGCGGAAAACCAGTAATTAGCGTTCGTGCCATGGGAATGCTCGATACGCTTATTCATGGAAAAACGGCATTGTTAGCCGAAGTTGCTCAACATATTGTTGTAAACGAAGTAACACTTGGTGGCGAATCGGGTTTCGAAGAACAACATAAAATTCATTTCGATATTCCTCGTACTGTTGATTATCGTGCAAATGTAAATGACATTGCAGCACATCTTTTAACATTGATGAAAGACCCTGTTTTACGCGACGAATTAGGTCGTGCTGGACGAGTTCGAGTTGTTGAAAATTTCGATTATCGAGTTGTTGCAAAACGCTTTGTTGAAATTATGAAAGAGAGATTAGGGATTGATTAATGTGTTAATTTTAAAATGTGCTAATATGCTAATTTAAGGGCATTGCGCAGATAAATAATGATTTATAACGAAGTCTATTAAACTATTAACTCATTAACCCATTAGCACATTAAAGTTATGCCACTAAAAAAAGGGAAGTCAAAAAAGGTTATTTCAGAAAATATTGAAGAAATAATGCACAGCTATCATCAGAAGGGAACGATAGGAACATCAACCCCAGAATCGAACGAGAAAGCACAGAAACAGGCTATTGCAATTGCTTTTGACATGGCAAAAATGAAGAAATAAGTGTGAGGAATATTTGCTCAACAATCATAGCTGAATAATAACAAATCATTATTCATTTCAGATTAAAGTCAATCTCCCAACCCTCTTCGTCAAGAGGGCTAAAACAGCCAATGATCGTAAAGCCCCCTTGGCGAAGGGGGTTGGGGGATTGAACGTTTATAAAACTCAAAAGATTTAATATGATCGAATGTAAAAATTCTAAATCTTCATATTTACTCATTTTCAAATAAAAATTCATGCAATCGGAAAATCAAAAACTCATAGAAAAAGCAAAGCTTGCAGCAGTCGAAGTATTGTTACACAATGCACATGGACCTTTTCAATCGTTGCCAAGAACTGCTGGTTGGGGATATCCCGAACCATACACGCGCGATTTAATGTTTTCGATTCTTGGCATTGCCGTTTCGGGCAATAAAAAACTTATCGAAAGTATTCGAAGAGTATTGGAAACATTGGCAAAGAATCAAACAACACATGGACATATTACATCTTTGGTACACGATAAAGACGATCGTGGTTCGAGCGATAGTACGCCTTTGTTTTTAATGGGAGTTGGTATTTTTAGAAAACTAACCGGCGAAACTAATTTTCTTGAAGAAGCTGTTACGAAATCATTGTTGTGGATGGAATATCAAAGTCCTTCCGACAGATATTTAGTCGCACAACAACCAACAAGCGATTGGCGCGACGAACAATGGGTAACTGGATATGGGTTATTTGTAAATACATTGGTTTATAGTTATTTGAAACTATTGGGTCAAAATGATAGAGCCGACCATGTTCGTCAAGAAATGAGTCGTTTTACTATAACCGGCGGTACTATTCATCATCACGTTCACGAAGGATTGGTTGTAAAACATAAACCATATTACGCTTTTTGGTCGTACAAAATACATAGTAGCGAACGTTTCGATTTATTGGGAAATAGTATTGCAATACTTTCGGGAATTGCATCGCCAACAAGAGCCGACGAAATGGTTTCGTGGATCGAAGCCGAATGCGAGGTAATGAAAAAACGTGGAGAATTAGCACTCGATTTACCTCCAAATTTTTTCCCATACATAAAAACAGAAGATCCCGATTGGTTACCTCGATATAAAATTTATAACAATCCTGGCGAATACCATAATGGTGGCATTTGGCCATTTATCTGTGGCTTTTATATTGCAGCTTTAGTTGCAGCAAAACGCTATTCTTTGGCACAAGAAAAACTTATAGCTTTAACAAAATGTATCGAAATGTCGAATTCTGGAACCTTAGAATTTGGTTTTAACGAATGGCATAAAGCGCAAGATGGTAAACCAATGGGACAAGAATGGCAAACATGGACTGCGGCATTATATCTGTATGCTGCCAAATGTGTTGAAGAAAAAAGAACTCCTTTTTTTGATGAAATGCGGTAATGGTAAATACTAAATGCTCACAGACCCTTCGACAAGCTCAGGGTGACAACCGAGCTAGCGAGCTCAACGAATTTATTCGTAATTTGTAAGTCATGCTGAGCTTGTCGAAGGGTCTGTGAATAATCAATATTAAATAAAATTAAAGCTCGGGTTACTCACCTTAAATTCTCTCCTAAAATAGTGTGAATGATGTAATTCACATCAACAGTTTTGTAATACTTACCCCTTTGTATCAAGCTACATTTACTTAGTTAAAAATCACTAAATAAATAAGCATATGAAACCTACAATTGGAATTCCTGACCACGACATCGAAGAAGTTGTAATGCTTCTTAATACTTTACTTGCCGATGAATATGTGCTTTACACTAAAACCAGAAATGCACATTGGAATGTTGGTGGCGAAAATTTTATGGAACTTCATAAGTTTTTCCAAAATCAATATGAATTATTAGATGCAAATATCGATGGAATAGCAGAACGAGTTCGATCTTTAGGACACTATGCATTAGGTTCGATGAAAGATTTTTTGAGCGTTACTCATATGCTTGAAGATAATCACGACTATGGTAATACAAAACAAATTGTACAAACCTTAGTTAACGATCACGAAACTATTATTCGAATTATTAGAAACGACATTATTCCTATTTCCGAAAAATTTAAAGACTTAGGTACTGCCGATTTTGTTACTGGAATAATGGAACAACACGAAAAAATGGCTTGGATGCACAGAGCATTTTTAGCATAAAAATCTCTATGTAATATAAAATGAACTTAGGGAACTCAACGAAGCCTGGGCTTAGAGCAAATGTGTAATTTATGGCTTCGTTGAGCTTTTTTAAAATTTTAAATTATGGTTAACTTTTATAAATATAGACTTTTAATAATTGTAATTTTTGTGTTTGGTGTTTTTGTCTCTTGTAACAACGAAACAAAAAAAATGACGCCTAAGAAATCTATTCTCGTTGTAAAAGATTCTATTTATAAAGATAGTTCTGAAATAATAGATAAACCAAATAGTAAAAAAGTAAAACTCAAAAAATCCTGTGGATTAATTGTAAAAGAGATATTAATAACATCGGAAAGATATAAACAAATAACGAAAGGTTTGAACCAAGCAATTGTAAGAAATGGTGGCGAGTCATTTGGAGTAAGTCTCGAAAAAAGTCCTAATCCGAAGCACGATAAAGCCTGGGAATTTGCTAATACATACGAATTTGTGATTTACGAAAAGTATAGCGATAGACAGTTAAATACATTTCGTTTTTCATTTAATCCTAAAACAAAGAAACTGTACGAATACGATCCAATTTCCGATAAATTAAAGCCAATAGCATTCGATAAAAAGCTTTTAAAACAATACGATTCGGTATTAAAGAGCAATCGCGAGAAAATATAACAAACGAATATAATTCCAATATGCTGATGCTTCGACAAGCTCAGCATGACATACGAACTACGACTGTCACCCTGAGCTTGTCGAAGGGTCTTATAACTTAATTAAATATTAAAAAGCTAACAGATGAAAACAGACAACATTAAAAAAGTATTGATTGCATTGGATTATAATCCAACAGCACAAAAAGTTGCAGAAGTAGGATATGAATTCGCAAATAAAATGGGGGCCGAAATAACCTTATTACACGTGCTTAACGATGAAACCGATTTTGCAGCATTAGGATATTCTCCAATTATGGGATATGCCGGATTTGCCGATAACGATTATGCTCATGTTTACGATAACGAGGGCTTAAAAAAAGCAGCAACACATTTCCTAGAAAAGTCTAAAAAACATCTTGGCGATAATAGTATTCAAACACTTATAAAAGAAGGTGAATATGCAGAAACGATACTTAAAACCGCTAAATTAATGCATTCCGATATTATTGTTATTGGAACTCATAGTCGTAAATGGTTAGAAAATACCATTATGGGAAGTGTTACCGAAGAAGTTATGCGACATAGTACGATTCCACTTTTTATTATTCCTACAAAGAAAACCAATTAGATTAAGCTTTAAATACAAACATATTTTCAACAACAATGGAAAAGTCTCATAATACTCACAATAATGAATTAACAAATTCTAATTCAATAGAAAATGAAGATTCAGTAAACGAAATTCAACTTCAAGAAAAGTTACGCGAATCGGAAATTCGTTATCGTCGATTATTCGAAACCGCAAAAGATGGAATTTTAATTCTTGATTTTGAAACTGGCGAGATTGTCGATGCTAATCCATTTATTGTAAAGTTAATAGATTTACCAGAAGATGTAATTATTGGTAAGAAATTATCGGAAATAGGACTATTTAGCAATATTGAAGAGTCGGAACATGCATTTTTGGAATTGAAAAAAAATGGATATATCCGTTTCGACGATATGCCAATAAAGCAAAAAAATGGAACAATAAAACAAGTCGAATACATAAGTAATGTTTATTTGGCCAATAATACAAAGGTTATTCAATGTAATATTCGCGATATAACGGAACGAAAATTAGCTGAAAAAACATTGAAAGAAAGTTTTCAAATAATTAAGAAAATAAACGAAGATCTTATTCTAGCAAACGCAAAATCCGAAGAATCGGAAAAACTTAAAAGAGCATTTTTGTCGAATATTAGTCACGAAATTCGAACTCCATTAAATGCAATCGTTGGCTTTTCACAATTGCTTTTAGAACCTAATCTATCGGTCGAAGTTTTAGAAAGAAATGTCCGAATCGTAAAGGAAAGTAGTCAACAATTGTTAACAATTATTAATAATATTATTGATATTTCGAAAATCGAAACGGGGCAATATGTCGTTAATTCAGAATTAATTAATTTGAATAATTTGATGACTGAATTGTTCGAAAACTATATTCCTAAAGCAGAAAAGAAAAAGTTGCGATTACGTCTTTCTGGCTTACAATCTGTCGAACATACGCATATTAAAACCGATGGTGATAGATTAAAACAAGTAATAAATAGCTTGCTCCATAATGCTTTAAAATTTACGAAAGAAGGCGAAATAGATTTTGGATTCCATCAAAAGTCCGATTTTATTGAATTTTATATTAAAGATAGTGGTATTGGAATAGCTTTAGAAAATCACAAACTTATTTTTAAACGTTTCCGACAAGTTGAAGCTCCAAATAACGAAATATCGGGTGGTAATGGTTTAGGTTTATCGATTGCAAAATCGTTAATCGAAAAAATGGGCGGAACTATTTCTGTTAGTTCAGAACTGTCGAAAGGCTCGACTTTTACCTTTACCATTCCCAATAAAAAATAGATCGATTCGATGAATAAAGTAATTTTTCATATTGCCATAATTGCAATATTCTCGACGTTGGTGCATACATCATTTGCCCAGAAACCATATAAAAAAATGGTGAAAGCAAGAAAATCTCTTAAAGAAGCCCAATTAGATTTAAAGATTGCCGACGAAGATTTAATGATAGCTCAAGTCGATTCTATTGTTCAGCTTGAAAAAGCTAAAAAAATAATAGCCGATAAAAAGGCTGCGGACAAACTAAATAATCAAACTTTAAAGCAAAAACAACCGAAGATTAAATAAGATTAACAATTACTACAATGAACGAAAATACCCTAAAAGAAATAAGCAAACGTGGTCAGTCAATTTGGCTCGACTATATCCGTCGCGATATGTTTGAAAATGGTATTCTAAAAAAAATGATTGATGAAGACGATGTTAAAGGCATGACTTCAAATCCATCGATTTTCGAAATGGCAATTGCCGAAAGTACAATTTACGATAGCGAAATACAAAGGCTTGCACTTAAAAATAAAGATAAAAACGCAATATACGAAGCCATAACACAGCAAGATGTTCAGACAGCTGCCGATGTATTTCTTCCCATTTACAAACACACAAATGCTCATGATGGTTATGTGAGTTTAGAAGTAAATCCACATTTGGCACACAAAACCGTTGAAACAATCGAAGAAGCTCGTCGATTGTGGTTTGCGCTTAATAGACAAAATATTCTTATAAAAGTTCCGGCTTCGTTGGAAGGATTGTCGGCTATTAGGCAACTTATTAGCGAAGGTATAAATGTTAATGTAACATTGTTGTTTTGTTTAACTCGCTATAAAGAAGTTGCCGAAGCATATATTGCTGGTCTCGAAGATCGAGTATCGCAAGGTAAATCGTTGCAGAATATATCATCGGTTGCAAGTTTCTTTTTAAGTCGTATCGATTCTGTTATCGATCCAATGGAAGAAAATTATATTGCATCGGGTGGCGAAAAGAATCATTTTGCTACAAATATTCGTGGTCAAGTAGCTATTTCGAGTGCTAAAATAGCTTATAAAATATATAAAGAAATGTTCCATAGCGACAGATTTATGAAACTTGTTCATCTTGGTGCTACGCCACAACGTTTACTTTGGGCTAGTACGAAAACCAAAAATCCCGAATATAGTGATGTTAAATATGTCGATGCGCTTATTGGGCGAAATACCATAAATACCATACCTCTCGAAACGCTCGAAGCATATCTCGATCATGGAAAACCGGCGAATAGCCTTGACGACCATTTAGAAAAAGCATCTTGGGTACTTTCGGAATTATCGGAAATGAAAATAAATTTGAAGGATGTAACCGCAAAACTCGAAAGTGATGGAATCGAAAAATTCATTGTTGCATACGATACTTTGTTGGAAGCGATTAAAGGAAAAATTTCTCAGAAATAAATTTTAATATTCTCTGACCCTTCGACAGGCTCAGGGTGACAACCGCTAATCAGTTAGTCATGCTGAGCTTGTCGAAGCATCAGAGTTTCCATTTTTTTAAATAAAACCATATATCATGCATAAATCTCCAAACACAATAAAACCCATATACAGTTCCTTGCCAAAGGATATCGATGGATTCGATTCTTTAGTTGAACTAGCGCTCGATTTACAATGGGCATGGAGTCATGCCGATGATGAAATTTGGCAACAACTCGATCCAGAATTATGGAACAATACTCATAATCCATGGATTGTATTGCAAACTATTTCGAGAGATCAGTTTCAAAAAGTAATGTCGAAACCAAAATTTCGCGATAAACTCAACGACTTTATTCAAGCAAGAAAGCGAGCAAGTAAAGATTTAGCCTGGTTTCAAAAGAATTTCGAAACTTCCGATTTGAAATGTGTAGCATATTTTAGCCTAGAATTTATGTTAAGCGAAGCACTTCCAATCTACTCAGGTGGTTTAGGAAATGTGGCAGGTGATCAATTAAAAGCTGCGAGCGATTTAGGTTTGCCCGTAATTGGAATTGGACTCTTATATCAACAAGGTTATTTCCATCAGCAAATAGATAAAGATGGTGTTCAACAAGCACTGTATCCATATAACGATCCTGGACAATTACCAATAACTCCTTTGCGTCATGCAAATGGCGAATGGCTACGTTTAGAAATTGCATTACCTGCTTTTTCCTTATGGTTAAGGGCTTGGCAAGTGCAAGTTGGTAAAGTAAAACTCTATTTATTAGATAGTAACGATGCTGCAAACTTCCCTGCACATAGAGGTATTACCAGCGAATTATATGGTGGTGGAACTGAACTTCGACTGAAACAAGAAATGGTTCTTGGACTTGGTGGTTGGAGACTTTTGCAAGCTCTTGGAATTAAACCCGAGGTTTGTCATCTTAACGAAGGACATGCAGCTTTTGCTATTTTAGAACGAGCTTATTGTTTTATGAAAGATACAGAACAACCCTTCGATATAGCTTTGGCTGCAACAAAAGTCGGAAATCTTTTTACAACACATACCGCTGTTGAAGCTGGTTTCGATTGTTTTTCGCCATCACTTATAGAACAATATCTTGGCGAATTTGCTAAAAATAAACTTGGCATTACGTTGCAGCAACTATTAGCACTTGGTCGAAAGAATCCAAACGATATATTTGAGAATTTTAATATGGCTTATTTGGCAATACATGGAAGTGGTGCTGTGAATGGCGTAAGTCGTTTACATGGTAAAGTAAGTCGACATTTGTTCGAGCCTTTATTTCCCCAATGGCCAACTACCGAAATACCGGTTGGTCATATTACAAATGGTGTTCATATGCCAACTTGGGATTCGAAAGAAGCCGACGATGTGTGGACAGAATCTTGTGGAAAAGACAGATGGTTGGGCTTAAGCAATACCCTCGAAAGCGATATACGCAAAGTTTCCGACGAACGACTTTGGGAAATGAGAATCAATGCAAACAAGATACTTATAGAATTTGCTCGCGAACATTTTCTTAAGCAATTACAAAGTATAGGTCATTCGGCCGAATCTTACGAAAGGGCTAAGAATTTATTCGATCCTAATGTTTTAACTATTGGTTTTGCAAGACGATTCGCTTCGTACAAACGACCAAATTTATTGCTCCACGATCCTGAACGATTACTTCGAATATTAACAAATCCGAAATTTCCAGTTCAACTAGTATTGTCTGGGAAAGCACATCCTGCTGATAAAAATGGTAAGGATTTAATAAAGGAATGGGTTCAGTTTATAAGAAAAAATTATGTCCATTCGCACATAGTATTCTTAGTCGATTACGATATGCATGTTTCCGAACATCTAGTGCAAGGCGTCGATATGTGGATAAATACACCGCGTCGACCATGGGAAGCATGCGGAACAAGTGGAATGAAAGTTTTGGTAAATGGAGGAATAAATCTATCGGTACTCGATGGTTGGTGGGCCGAAGCTTATACTCCCGAAGTTGGTTGGGCAATTGGCGATGGAAACGAACATGGCGATGATTCCTATTGGGATGCTATCGAAGCTGAACAATTGTATTGCATTTTAGAAAACGAAGTTGTTCCCGAATTTTATACCAGAAACGAGAAAGGAATTCCAACAAAATGGGTTTCGAGAATGCGTGAAAGTATGGCACAATTAACGCCAAGATTTTCGGCCGATAGATCGGTTCGTGAATATACAGAACAACATTATGTACCAGCAGCTAAAGCATTTAAAGTACGATCGGCAAACAATGGCGAAAGTGGAAAGCAAATAGTAGATTGTTTACAAACGCTCCGAAAAAATTGGAGTGCATTGCATTTTGGCGATGTTAGTATTCAATCGATAGCGAACCAACATACATTTTCTGTTCAGCTTTTTTTACATAGTATCGACGAGAATATTATTCAGGTTGAACTTTTTGCAAATAGTATAAACGACGAAACACCAACTGTTGTAAAAATGTTACTTAGTGTGGAAAAGGGCGGATTAAGTAACGAACATATTTTTACTGCAATTCTTTCAACCAACCGTCCAGCATCAGATTTTACAGCAAGGGTTGTCCCTCATTTTGATGGCGTTTCTGTGCCGTTGGAATCGAATTTAATTCTTTGGCAACGATGATTTTAACTAAAAATTAAAAACTAATAACTATAAACGATTGTCACCCTGAGCCTGTCGAAAGATTTGACATTACTTTCAGATGCTTCGACAGGCTCAGCATGACGAACGTCCTCAATATTTCCTTGCAACTCAAAACTCAAAATTCACAACTCAAAACTAACCACCATGAATGCTCTCATAAAACCATTAACACCCGAAAAATTACAAAAAATACATGCTTATTGGCGTGCAGCAAATTATCTTTCTGTTGGTCAACTCTATCTTCGCGATAATCCGTTGCTTCGTGAACCGCTTCAACTATCGCATGTAAAGTCTATGTTGCTTGGGCATTGGGGAACTACGCCGGGGCAAAATTTTATATATGCACATTTAAATCGTGTCATAAAAAAATACGATTTAAATATGATTTATATTTCGGGTCCTGGACATGGTGGACCTGCATTGGTTGGTAATACTTACTTAGAAGGAACGTACAGCGAGCTGTATCCAACTATTTCGCAAGATGAAAATGGCTTAAAAAAACTCTTCACACAGTTTTCGTTTCCGGGTGGAATTCCCAGTCATGTATCGCCCGAATGCCCCGGTTCTATTCACGAAGGTGGGGAATTGGGTTATTCGCTCAGTCACGCTTTTGGTGCCGTTTTCGATAATCCCGATTTAATCGTTGCCTGCGTTATTGGTGACGGTGAAGCCGAAACCGGACCGCTTGCAACAGCTTGGCATTCCAATAAATTCTTAAATCCAATTACCGATGGAGTTGTTTTACCAATCTTGCATCTGAATGGATATAAAATAGCCAATCCTGCATTGTTAGCTCGTATTACACACGAGGAATTGGAAGAATTGCTTCGTGGTTATGGTTGGACTCCGTATTTTGTCGAGGGCGAAGACCCTGAAGAAATGCATCAATTAATGGCATTGGCATTAGATGAAATTGTAAAAGACATAAATCAAATAAAGTATAATGCGCAAGGACAAGATATAAAAGATTTGTCGCGACCACGTTGGCCAATGATTGTTCTAAAATCGCCCAAAGGATGGACAGGTCCAGCAGAAGTTGATGGAATAAAAATCGAAGGCACGTTTCGTGCACATCAAATTCCATTATTGGTCGATGCAGAACATCCAACTCATTTAAAAATGCTCGAAGACTGGATGAAGAGCTATAAGCCCGAAGAATTGTTCGACGAAAATGGTCGACTCATTCCCGAATTAGCAGAATTAGCTCCAAAAGGGATTAAAAGAATGGGCGCAAATCCACATGCAAATGGAGGATTATTGTTGGAAGATTTACGATTACCCAATTTCAGAAATTACGAAGTTGCTGTTCCAATTCCAGGAAATGTTCAAGCTGCCGATGCGCAGGAATTAGGTAAGTTTTTACGCGATGTTATTGTCCTCAATGAAGAGCAACGCAACTTCCGCATTTTTGGTCCCGACGAAACGCTTTCGAACCGATTAACTGCAGTTTTCGAAGTTACCAATAGACAATGGAATGCCGAAACGGTAAAAGGCGATGAATTTCTTGCATTCGATGGTCGAGTAATGGAAATGTTGAGCGAACATCAATGCGAAGGCTGGCTCGAAGGATATTTGTTAACCGGTCGCCATGGTTTATTTAATTGTTACGAAGCATTTATTCATATCATCGATTCGATGTTTAATCAACATGCTAAATGGTTGAAAGTGTGTTCCGAAATACCTTGGCGTAAGAACATTGCATCGCTCAATTATTTATTGGCATCGCATGTTTGGCAACAGGCACATAACGGATTTACCCATCAAGATCCTGGATTTTTAGATCATGTGGTAAATAAAAAATCGTCGGCTGTACGTGTGTATCTCCCACCCGATGCAAACTGTTTGCTTTCGGTTTGGGATCATTGTTTACGAAGTCGAAATTATGTAAATGTTGTGGTTGCAGGAAAATATCAAGCACCGCAATGGTTAACTATGGATCAAGCAGTTGAACATTGTTCTAAAGGAATTGATAAATGGCATTGGGCAAGCAACGATGGAGGCATGGATCCAGATATCGTAATGGCTTGCTGTGGCGATGTTCCAACGTTGGAAACATTGGCAGCAGTTTCCATTCTTCGCGAACATTTACCCGATTTAAAAATCCGAGTGATAAATGTTGTCGATTTAATGAAGTTGGAACCAGCATCCGAGCATCCACATGGCTTAACCGACGATGCTTTTGATGCATTATTTACAGTAGATAAGCCTATTGTGTTTGCTTTTCATGGTTATCCATGGCTTATTCATCGTTTAACGTATCGTCGTACTAATCACGAAAATATGCATGTTCGTGGCTATAAAGAAGAAGGTACCATTACAACCTATTTCGACATGACGGTAATGAACGATCTCGACCGTTTTCATCTAGTTATCGATGCAATTTATCGTCTTCCTAATTCCGATGGTATAGGCACAAAACTCATTCAATTAATGAAAGATAAACTCGTTGAACACAAAGCCTATATTACTACTCATGGGACTGATATGCCTGAAATTTTGAATTGGAAATGGAAGGAAGAAAAGTAACAATTGGGTATTTAAAATCTTGAATGGAAAATTTGATAAATATATAATAGTGCAACGAGTTTTAAAAAAAAATCTAAAGCTGGTTGAACCCCATTCGGGGTTCAATAATGTGTGACGTTTTTCACCATGGATTTTCACCATGGTTATTCACATTCAAGCCCTCCGGGCTTAGAGGAAAATTAATGTATTTTCCAAATATAAATTGGCACAACTTAAAATCCCGAATGGAATTAAATGTGAATAACCCCGCATTTTAGGCTAATCTTTATACACAACTATTTTTATCGCCCCTCGACAAGCTCGGGGACCTTATATCTTCTGAATTTATTAAAAGGAAGGTCTCGACTTCGCTCGACCAAAACAAATTTAAAGTCGAGCATAGTCGAGACGTTCTTAAATACTAGTTTATAAGAGGTCCCCGAGCTCGCCGAGGGGTATTGTAAATCAATCACAAAAGATGTGTATAAAGATTAGCCTAAAATGCGGGGTTAACAGCAACAAACATCCCCCAACCACAACGTGGTTGAATTAACGAATAGAAGCATTCCCTCATTCTTAAACTCAACCTCAAAACTCCATCTGTGAATCTTGAAACTTCATTCAAAAGTAATGTAACACTTTTCTCTGATAAACCCTGACCTTTAATGTTATTAAATACAGAAAAGGAAGAAAATGAAAAAGGGAGTATTATTAGCGTTAAGTGTTATATTATTATGTAGTTACTTATTTGGAGGCATGCCACCAACTTCAGTACAAAAAACATTTATGGAAAAGTATCAATCGGCAACAAAAATTAGTTGGGAAAATGAAGATTCAAAAGAATGGGAAGCAAAATTTACCTTTGAAGGGAATAATCTTTCTGCAAATTTTGCCGATGATGGTACTTGGATTGACACAGAAAGAATAATCAAAAATTCGGAAGTACCAACTGCGATTTTAGAAACCATAAAATCTATTTATACTGGTTGGATAATCAATAAAATTGTTAAAAAAGAGACTTCGAAAAGTGGGACAGTTTATGATGTTGGCCTGAAAAAAAGGACTGAAAAGGAAACGGTTACATTTAACGAAGACGGAACGAAAGTTCCTGATTAATATAAGGAAACCATGAAATTAGAAGTCCCATTTAAAGATATTCATCTTTTCCTTAGCAATAATTACCATATCGCTGTTGAAATAAAGAACATTACGAAAGATAAGATTAAGGTTACTTACTTTATTTCGTTGATTTTAACAATAAAAGAAGTTACTGCCGATATGGTTGTGTTTCAATATCAATCGAATGTTGTTGTGAATATCATAGTAAAATTCGTTCATTATATAATGAGGAAGAAGCTTGAACATCTCCCTATAGTATGGAATTCGAACACGAGAGAAGTCATAATAGATTTGAAAAAGATTAATGAATTGGAAGAGTTTTTAAAACAATCTTCAATCTTGGAATTAAGTTTTATTCATGAAACTATTTTGTTGGAAGTTGTTATGAAATCCGAGAAGTAATCTTTCTATTGAAGTAATTGCTATCATTATAAAATCTCAATGCAAAAAGTCATTTTCTTAGTAAAAAAAGCCTTAAGATTTATACTTTGGTTACTTGTAGGTTATGTGGTTTTACTTTTGATTATTATTGTGTTACTACAAATTTCAGTAATTCAATCAAACATTATTCAGTATGCAACATCGTTTGTAAGTGGCAAAACACATACAAAGGTTTCGATTAAAAAAATCAAGATTTCTTTTCCGAAATCTCTTGTTATTGAAGGTTTGTATTTGGAAGATACAAAAAAAGACACCTTGCTTTATGCCGGAAAAGTTGTCGTTAATCTAGCATTTAGAGATTTGTTCAATCAACAAATTCATATCAGTTCTTTTAACTTGGAGGATGTTGTTTTACACTTAAACACGAGCAAAACCGATTCGCTTTTTAATTATAACTTTCTCATTGCTGCCTTTAGCGATACAACAAAACTGGATGTTAAAAAGCCAGTTACGAAATCGAAATGGACCTTCGGATTAGATAATGTTACACTGAAAAATATTCATCTTCAGTATTTTGACAATTATGGAGGAACTATCGTTACAGCAGTACTTTACAAACTTGCCGTTACAATTGATAAGTTAGATCTTGAAAAATCGCAATATGCAATTAATGACTTGTTTGTAGAAGGGTTAAATACATCAGTACTCATACAAGAAGGAAAATCACAAAGTGATACTTCAAAAACATTGTTGCCATTTGTAACAATTCAAAAGGTTCATATTTTAAAAATGAACTTTCGTTATAACGATTCAATTGCTCATCAATCGGCAATTATTGCATGTACTGAACTTGGTTTGAAAAATACATTGGTCGATTTACAGAATCAGAAATTTTCGTTACAGGATTTCTATCTGATAAAAAGTAATTTCCAGGTCAATACGATTAATGAAAATATTTTTTCGATAGATTCTTTACGAACCGATTTTAAGATGGATAAACATTCCATTTCAGCAAAAAAGCTAAAGATAAAAACGAGTAATTCTGCAATTGATGCTGATGTTGCCATCGGTTTTTCATCGTTACAATCCTTGCAAGATTCTTTACAAAGTATGGGTTTGAATGTAACTTTGAGAAATGCTAGCATCAAAAATTCCGATATTCTCTATTTCAATCCAGCATTACGAAAACAGGCATTCTTTAAACATGCGAATACCATCACAACAATTAAAGGAACTGTTACTGGATTTGTAAATAATCTTGATGGTAAGAATCTACAGTTAACAACGGGCACCAAAACCATACTTGAAACCGATTGTCGAATTGTCGAACTGCCCTCAATCGAATCTGCTATCTTCGATTTTTCAAATCTTGCAATAAAAACTAGCAAGAAAGATATTCTGATGTTTGCTGATACCTTGGTTCCCAAAAGTATTGCACTTCCCGAAAATCTATCGTTGCACATTGCTTTTAAAGGAAGCATAAAATCGTTTGCAACAACTCTCGCTTTGAATAGTAGTTTTGGTTCTGCAAAGGCTTTTGCAAATATCGATAAATATGAAAATTTCAGAGCAAAGGTTTCACTTAATAGTTTTGATCTAGGAAGATTGTTAAAAGATACAGCTCTGTTTGGGTTAACATCTCTAGTTGCTGAAACTGATGGTCATGGCTTTGATAAAAAGACTGTCATGGCAAATGTAAAGGCAGATGTAACGACCATTTATCTGAATAAGTACAACTACAAGAATCTTACTATTGATGGTTCTATTGCTGGTCAGGAATTTAAAGGAAAAGTAAAGCTCGATGATGAAAATGCTAAGCTCGATTTCGATGGTATGGTTAACCTTAATCCCGATCAGCAAAAATATTCCTTTCGGTTAAATGTTGATGGAGCTGACCTACAAAAACTGCATTTTACAAACAATGATATTCGTATAGCTCTCGTTGCAAAATCGGAAATTGTAGGTGCAACAGCAAAAGATTTGAATGGAAATGCGACATTTTCAAACATCAAGATTGCCCATAAAGACAAAAGCTATAATCTCGATTCTATACAAATTAGTTCTATAAATAAACCGAATGAAAGTTCTTTATACATAGCAAGTTCAATCATCAATTTACAATATAATGGAACCAGTTTTCCAAGCGAATTACCACAAGTTCTTGGTGAATTTGTCAATTCGTATTTCCCGTTTTTAGATTCTATTGCAACGAAACAATCAAAAGAAAAACAGTTACAAAATTTCACTTTCGATATACAATTACACAACCATCCAATTTTGTCGGAAGTGTTTTTACCAGAACTAAAAGCTTTTGAATCGGGAGAAATACATGGAAGTTTTTCGAGCGAAAAAAACGATTTGAAATTACTAGCTTCAATCAAAAATATCGAATACGGTTCAACGGTTATTAATGATCTTGCAATGAACGTAAAGTCTGATGTTGATGCAATTTCTTACAGCATTTCGAGTGCTGCAATTTCGAACGCACAATTAAAGCTCGACAATGTTTTGTTGGAAGGAACAATTGCCGAGAAACGAATTACCGCAAAGCTTTCATCAATTGACGAGAATCAAAAAAAGAAACTTGTTATTCTTTCCGAAATCACGAAAGATGCAGATTCATATAAACTAAAACTCGATCCGAAAGAATTTTATTTGATGAATTATCGTTGGGATATTGCTGCCGACAATTATCTAAAATTTGGGAAACAAGGTTTTTTAATTCATCATCTTTCGTTTAATAAAGCCGAAACTGAACTTGCTATTTCGTCGGTTCATGATAAATTCAACGATGATTTGAACATTGCAATTCATCATTTTAATCTTGCCGATATTTCTGGAATTATTGAGAAAGATACAGCATTGGTCGGGGGAAATATTGATGGAAATATCTTGCTTAAACAAAGCAAAAATGGCTACGGAATACTTGCCGATGCTAAAATTAATAATTTAGTTGTTCGAGAAGTACCCATAGGAAATGTAACGTTAAAAGCTGAAAATCCATCAACAGAAAAATTTACTATTGCTGTTGGAGTTTCGGGAGCTGACAATAATCTCACTGCCGATGGTTATTTTATTTCAAAAGCAAACGATAATTCGGTGAATATGAAAGCAGCAATTCAATCGCTTTCCATGAAAACCGTTCAAGCTTTTTCGTTAGGTGCAATTAGCGATGCATCGGGAACTATTACTGGTGATTTTTTGATTGATGGAAAAGCTACAGCTCCCGATATTACTGGTAATGTAACCTTCAACGATGCTATTGTAACACCAGCCGCATTGAACAATCCATTGCACATAAAACACGAAACGCTGCAACTGAAAAAGGATGGCATTTATTTTAATGCATTTACCATTTTAGATGCTAACCAACATTCGGCAATTATTGACGGAAACGTTCAAATGAAGGATTTCAAAGACTTTGTTCTTGCGTTGAAAATTTCATCGAAAGATTTCCTCTTATTTAATACAACTGCCAAAGACAACAAGGAATTTTATGGCAAGATGATTATCGATAGCAAAATTGCTATTACTGGTCCGTTGTCGCTTCCCGTTATAAATGCAAAAGTGAAATTGAAAAAAGGTTCGAACATTACGGTTGCCGTTCCCGAGAATAAACTTACCAACGACCGAGGCGAAAATGTTGTAGAATTCGAAAGTTCTGCAAAACGAAATGCAATACTCGATAGTAAACCAGAAAAACAACAATCGAGTTTAACAGGATTCGACATTTCGTCAATTATTGAAATAGATAAAGAAGCCACATTACGCTTATTAATGGATCCAACATCGTCCGATTCGTTGGTTGTTAAAGGAGATGCAGCATTGAGTTTTGCGATAGATAGAAGCGGGACAATGAGTCTAACGGGAGCATATAATGTGAATGAAGGAAATTATGTTGTTTCGTTGGAATCGGTCATAAAACGGAAATTCAGCATTCAACCGCAAAGCACTATAAACTGGAATGGCGATCCATTGGATGCCGACGTATCTATAAACGCAATATATTCTGTTCGAACATCACCAATCGATTTGATGGTGAATCAATTATCAGATTTGAGTGAGGCCGATAAAAACACTTACAAACAACGCTATCCATTTATTGTTTTATTAAAATTGCGAGGAGCACTTTTAAAACCTGAAATCAGTTTTGAAATTCAATTAATGCCAGAGGATAAAGGAATTTTAAATGGATCAGTAAATGCTAAATTAAGCATGTTAAACGAAGATCCATCGGCACTAAACAAGCAGGTTTTTGCTCTTTTGGTATTGGGTCGCTTTATTCAAGAAAATCCTTTGCAAACCGAGTCAAGTGCTACGTCAACTGCGGTTCGCTCAACGGTTGGAAATCTGTTGTCGGCACAATTAAATCAACTCAGTTCTAAGGTTATTAAAGGTGTGGAATTGAATTTCGATATTGAATCGTATAACGATTATCAATCGGGTCAAGCTGTTGGCCGTTCACAAGTTGATGTTGGCGTGAAGAAACAACTTTTTAATGATAGACTAACTGTTGAGGTTGGCGGAACAGTTGATGTGGAAGGCGAAAAGGCAAAACAGAATTCAGCAAGTGATATAGCCAGCGATTTTACGGTTGAATATAAAATAACGAATAATGGTCGCTATAGGTTAAAAGGTTTTCGGCACAATCAATATGAAGGTGCTATTGAAGGTCAATTAGTTGAGACTGGCATTGGTTTCGTTTTTGTGCGTGATTTTAATTATTGGAGGTCGTTTTTCAAGTCGAAGAAAATGCGAATCAATGCTGTGGGAAAGGAGAAAAATTGATGAAATACTGATGAGCTAAACATGCACATCACGCAAAGATTATATCAAAGTGAAATATATAATTGTTTATCTTTTCTTTTTACTCAACCCCTGTCCTGCCGGACATCCCCTTCTCTCGCGAGAGAAGGGGAGTGTGTATGGCAATGTGTGTTGGAGAGGGGATGAGTATGAATTAGAATAAGATATAATTCATCTTGATCCTAAAACGTGCAGATGCTTCGACAAGCTCAGCATGACATACGAACTACGATCGTCACCCTGAGCTTGTCGAAGGGTCTGTTGTCTCAAATAATTAAATAATAACAAACAGAATGAATCGATTAATTTTACATACCAACATTCTACTTTCCCTTTGCCTACTATTATTCTCTTGTAGTGGAACGAAACATTTACCGCCAGGAGAAAAATTATTTACCGGAGCAGAAATAAAGCTTGAATCGAGCGTTACGATAAGCAAGAAGCAAATTCGCAAGGCGAAATCGACTGCGAAAAATGCAGTTCACCTTATTCCAAACAAACAATTTTTAGGCATGCGACCAAAATTATGGAAGTATATGACTGCTGGCGAAACACCTAAAACGAAATACAAAAAATGGCTTAAAAAGAGTGGGGAAGCTCCTGTTTTGTTGATCGCAACCAATCCACAAAATATCTGTTCCATTATCGATGCTCAGCTTTTTAATCACGGAATATTTAAAAGTTATACAGAATATAAAATGATTGAGAAGACGCATTCAGCAAAGGTTTTATATATAAGTCATATTCATAAACCGTATACAATTAAAGAACTTATGGACTCTATTTCTGACGATAGTTTACAAAAAAAACTCATTACAGAAAAAGACCTTTCTCTAATAAAAACAGGCGATGATTTTAATCTTGAAACATTAAAATACGAACGAAACAGAATCGATTCTTTGCTAAAAGATATCGGTTATTTCTACTTCAATCCCGACTATTTATTGTTTAAGGTCGATACTTCCGACTTGAATTATACAGTCACCCTAAAACTGAGCTTAAAAGATAGCATTCCGAAAAATGCATTAACCGTTTATAGAATTCGTAATGTTTTTATCGACCAGCGTTATTCAATAAATTCTGTTCGAACCGATAGTGTGAAAGGTATCGTAAAATATGAGAATACTGTTTTTCTAGGTAATGAGAATGATATGAAAATCAGGCCGAAAGTGATTGCACAATCGGTTTATTTTAAGAAAAATGAGCTGTATTCTCGAAGAAATCACAACATCACCCTTAACCGTTTGATGACAATGGGTGATTTTAAATTTGTGAGTGTGAAAATATCGGAAAGCGATTCCACAACAGGATTTTTAGATGTAACAATCTTGATGACACCTATGACCAAACGCTCGTTCCGCGCTGAAATTGATCTCGTATCGAAATCGAACAATTATACCGGACCTCGATTGAACGTAAGTTTGTTGAATAGAAACACCTTTAAAGGAGCCGAATTGTTACAATTGAATATTGCTGGATCGTTCGAAACACAGCTTAGTGGAGCGAATAAAAATTTGTATTCCTATTCATTAAATCCACAAGTTGAATTGACTTTGCCACAGTTTTTGGCTCCGTTTCCAATTAGAACGAACAGTTTATTTGTTCCTAAAACGCATTTTCTACTTTCGTACAACTATTTGAAAAAGGTAAGTTTGTACGACTTGAGCACCGTCCAATTTACCTACGGTTATAAATGGAAAGCTAATAGCAAAACAGAATACGAATTGAATCCTATAATGGTAAGTTATACTTCGATTGCAAATAAAACAGATGCATTTAATCTGTTATTGGCTTCCAACCCATTTCTTAAAACGAGTTTCGAAGAGCAATTTATTGCTGGTGGAACGTACTCGTACACATTTAACGAACTTGGGTTGACAAAGAAAAAGCAGCAATATTTTTTTCAATTAACATCAGAAACTGCGGGCAATACATTCTCATTAACAAAAGCATTGATGGGCGAAAAAATATCGTCGAATAATCCATCAAAAATGTTTGGATCTGTCTATTCTCAATATGCTCGTTTAAGTTTAGATGGTCGTGTTTATTACAACGTTAGCGATAAAAGTAAGCTTGCGATGCGGTTGTTTGCTGGTGTTGCACAGTCTTATGGAAATACATCTATCTTGCCTTATACAAAACAGTTTTTCTGTGGTGGACCAAATAGTCTTCGAGCATTTCGCTATAACTCACTTGGTCCTGGAAACTATCAACAGAACACAAAGGACATTTTGCAATTGGGAGGAGATGTGAAATTGGAAATGAATGTCGAATATCGCTTTCCAATTTTTGGCTATTTAAAAGGAGCCTTCTTTACCGATGCAGGAAATGTTTGGTTGTTGAAATCTAATCTTGCCAACCTTGGAAATCCCTTTTCCACTAGTAGATTCATCAAAGACATAGCCGTTGGTGCTGGTTTTGGATTACGACTCGATGTTTCCTTTTTTATTTTACGTTTCGACATTGCAACACCTTTGCGAAAACCTTGGTTAGAAGGAAATAATCGTTGGGTGATCAATCAAATAAATGTTGGAAATTCTTCGTGGCGTAGCGAAAATTTGTTTTTTAATGTGGCTATTGGATATCCGTTTTAATATCAATAATGTAACTTCTTCCATTTTTTGTGTAATTCTTTCCATGACAAAGAGCATACTTTTGAAACTATTGTGAAACTATATTCATGATGCAAATTTATACTCAGATGAAAACAATTGACCACACTTTTCAAAACTTAATGCCCAATATCATTGAAGAACCGGATGTACTTGGACAAATAAAACCAAACGGCATTAGACTTTTGAAAAGATTTAAATATAGATTTCATAATGCTCCTGATTTGGAAGTATCTTATGCACGTTTTGGCATACGGTTTCTTGCAAAAATGATTGATTTGGTGATTATTCTAATACCATTGTTAGTATTTGAAATGGCTTTCGTTAAGTTCGACTTTACAAATAATGATTACAATACATACCGATTTTTCTTATTCATTTTAGTGTTATTAATGTATAATGTGGCATTGGAATCATCTGTGTATCAAGCTACCGTCGGGAAAATGTTTGTAAAAATAAAAGTCATTGGATTATTTGGAAAAAGATTAAGTATGTTACAAGCATTTTATAGATGTGTAACTATCATTATTTCGATTTTACCAATGGGACTTGGAATTTGGTACATGACAACCGATTCGAAAAAACGTACATGGCATGATTTGATCGCTGGGACTTATGTTATTAAATCATAAAAACGAATTCAGACTTGTGTGAATTATACAACCTTTCCCAAAAGTTTTACAACACATTCCAAGTCATAATTATTGACCTTTAATCGGTCGAAAAATTATAAAAATAATCTACTTATATAGCTATGAAACCCACATGACTTGCAAGACATAAACATAATAGTAATATAAGTATTATGTGGGTTCACATCTTTCCATTAAAAAACAATTAAATTATATTATGATGAAAACACACGAAATTAAAAAAATACTTGTTCCGATAGATTTTTCGGAAACATCGACAAATGCTCTTAACGAAGCAATAATCTTAGCTGGAACGCTCGAAGCCGAACTATACTTGATTCACGTAAAGGAATTTCTACTTGGATATATTTCTGTATATAACGATTTGCCTAAATACTTACCTTCTAATTTGGAAATCTCTATGATTATTGAGAATAAAATGGAAGAAATAAAGAACAGTATTCATAAAGAATTCGATATAAAACCACATATTCAAATTAGTGAAGGTGAAATTTACTCTGAAATTATCGCTTTTTCAGAATCAGAAAAAATCGATCTTATTGTAATGGGAACTCATGGAATATCTGGTTATAAAGAATTGTTTCTCGGAAGTAATGCACAACGAGTTGTATCGTTTTCCGATATTCCTGTCTTAACCTTACAAAAACCTTGTAAAGATATCGATTTCAAGAATATACTTATACCTATCGATAATTCAACCCACAGTCGCGAAAAAGTAAATGTTACTCTAACGATTGCAAAACTCTTTGGATCGAAAATTCATCTTTTGGGACTTCTTGATTCTGATGATGAAAAAGAAAAAATAAAGTTTACGACGAAAATGGATGCTGTCGAAAAAAACATTATAGCTAGTAAATTAGACTATGTTAAAAGTATCGAAGTTGGCGATAATCTGGCAGAAACAACGAAGCATTATGCCACAAAAAATCATTGCGATCTTATTGCAATAAATACTGGACATGAGTCACGAATGACAGGTGTTTTTTTGGGATTGTTTGCTCAGCAAATAGTAAATCATTCAAGAATTCCGGTGTTAAGTTTCAAACATCATAGCGGACAATTTATGATTGAAACACCTGGATATGGAATTAGTTAATTATGGAATTTTACAAACAAAACAGCGATGAAGTTGTAAAGCAACTTAACAGCGATATTTCGAATGGCCTTTCCGAAAGTGCCATTAGTTCTGCAAGACAAAAGTATGGAAGCAATGTTTTAAAGGCAAACATTTCTATTAATCTCTTTAAAATTTTTGCAACTCAATTTACCAGTCCGCTTGTTTTTATATTGATAGTTGCCTCTGCAATTTCTTTTTATTTGGCTCAATATCGCGATGGTTCGATTATCATGGCAATTGTTGTTGTAAATGCTATAATTGGTTTTTATCAAGAATGGAAATCGGAAAATATTCTTGCTTCTCTTAAAAGCTTGGTTGTCGATGAATGTAATGTAATACGTGATGGTAAGATTGTAGAAATTCTTGTTGAAGAGCTTGTTCCTGGTGATATTGTAAAACTTAACGAAGGCGATGGAGTTCCTGCCGATATTCGTTTAATTATGTCAAACAATTTTGCTTCAAACGAAAATGTACTTACTGGCGAATCGTTACCTGCCAATAAAGATCATACTTTTAGTACAGATAAAACGCTAACATTTGCCGAAATAAAAAACTGCGTGTATATGGGAACAACCGTTGCACGTGGAGATGCTACAGGTGTTGTTTATGCAACTGGTTCCGAAACCGAAATTGGTAAAATAAGTACTATTTCCGAAAAAATTAAAACGGCCGATGCTCCTGTTCAAGTTGAAATAGCCGATGTTGCTAAAAAAATAACCTATGTTACATTACTAATTGCTGCAATTCTGTTTATCATTCGAATGTTTATGCACGATTCTGTTGCATTAGCAATGGTGTTTTCGGTAAGTGTTGCTGCAGCAATGGTACCCGAAGGTTTGCCTGCACAAATATCAATGGCTTTATCACTAGCTGTTGGTCGATTGGCAAAACGAAAAGCAATAGTTAAGAAGATTGCTTCGGCTCAAACATTAGGTTCGGCAACGGTAATTGCATCCGACAAAACGGGTACCATTACCAAAAACGAAATGACTATTACGGGATGTTATTTCAATGGTAAATCCTATACTGTAGAAGGTTTAGGATACGAGCCGGTTGGGAAAATAACTGATGAGAAATCAGCGATTATTAAAAAAGATTCGCTCGGCGATATGAAAATATTTTTCCTTTCTGGTTTTCTTTCGTCCAATGGAAAAGTTGCAGCCCCCGATAAAAATCATCCAACATGGTATTCAATTGGCGATCCTACGGAAACTTGCTTTGCCACACTTGCTATGAAACTTGGTTTCACCTTAGACGAAATTGAAAAGGACTATCCATCGATACAAACATTTGGTTTCGATTCGTTTCGCAAACGTGCTACAATTATTCGCAAACATCATGACAAAACAATATCGTTTGTAAAAGGTTCTATTGAATCTATTCTAGCCGTTTCTTCAAAACAAATAGTGAATGGAGTTGTTTCGGATTTAAACGATGATCAGAAAAAACAAATATTCACAACGGTAGCAACATTTTCCGAAAAGGCTTTACGGGTAATTGCAATTGCTTATAAAGATCTTGAAAATAAAGCTGATTTTACCCTAGACGATGCCGAAAAAGATCTTGTGTTTGCTGGTTTTGTAACCATGTTCGATCCACCGCATAAGGAAGTTAAAGCTGCCATCGAATCGGTTTTTAAAGCACATATGAAAGTGTTTATCATAACTGGTGACAATGAAGTAACCGCAAAAGCTATTTCAAAAAACATTGGGTTAATGAACGAAGGCGACGAATATCCAGTCGTAATAAAAGGTGCCGATTTGCCTAAAATAAGTGATGCCGATTTAAAGGTCGTTTTCAAAAACAGAGCTGTAATCTTTTCAAGAGTTTCGCCAGACGATAAATTTCGAATTGTCGATTTGCTAATGAAAGAAGGCGAAATTGTTGCCGTTACTGGCGATGGTGTTAACGATACCTTAAGTTTAAAACGCGCCGATATTGGTGTTGCAATGGGCAAGAATGGTTCGAAAGTGGCACAAGAAGCTGCCAATATGATTTTGTTGGACGATAATTTTTCGACCATCGTACTTGCCGTAAAAGAAGGACGAACTATTTTTAGAAATCTCGAAAAAACCATTAAGTCAAATCTTTCGTCGAATGTTGCTGAACTTACTTGTGTTTTGTTCGGATTTGTTGGTGTGTTCTTTGGAGCTCCAATTCCAATATTAGCTGTTCAAATACTTCTGATTGATTTGGTAGGCGAAATGTTTCCTTTAATTATGCTTACCTACGATCCTGCCGAAAGTAAAATGATGCTTGAACCACCACGCAATCCTAAAGATAAGATTTTAACTAAAGATGCTATGCTAAGTATTGCCTTTGCAGGAACACTTATGGGACTATTAGCTTACGTAGCTTTTTTAATTTCGTTCCTAACGTATCATGAGTACGAAAGGGCAATAACCATAACCTTTATTTCAGTTATTTTCGGTCAATTTGCCAACCTACTTTCTCGTAGAACAGTTGGAAATGTTTTGGGAAAATATTTGTTTTCGAATAAATATCTTCTGGGAGCGATTGCATTTTCAAGTTCATGCATAGTACTCATTGTGTATATCCCCATTTGTAATCTCTATTTTCATACAGCTCCATTACATCTTTACGATTGGATTTTGCCAATTTCGGCAGGTGCAATTTGTCTTACTGTTTATGAACTTTTAAAGAAATGGAAATTATCTACAAATAAGCTTAAAGAGAAATCATGACCTACGTCGATTATTATAAAATTCTAGGAATAGAAAAGACAGCAACTGCTGCCGATATTAAATTAGCTTACCGTAAATTAGCTCGTAAATTTCATCCCGATTTAAATCCGAATGATAAAGATGCGCATAAGAATTTTCAACAAATAAACGAAGCTAACGAGGTCTTAAGCGATGTTGAAAAACGCAAGAAATACGATCAATATGGCAGCGATTGGAAACATTCCGAAGAGTTTGAAAAAGCAAAACAACAACAGAATTCGCAATCGCGTCAATCGCGCAATTTTGGTGGTCAGTCGGGTAGTGATTTTTCTGATTTCTTTGAATCGATGTTTGGTGGAGCAGGAGCGGGTGGTGGTCGTTCGCGTCAAGCTAAATATCGTGGTGAAGATTTTAATGCTGAACTACATCTCGAACTTATTGATGCTTATGCAACCCATAAACAAACAATTACGGTTAACGATAAGAAAATTCGAATTACTATTCCTGCAGGTATTGAAAATGGACAAACAATCAAGATTGTTGGTCATGGTGGATTAGGAACTAACGGCGGACCAAATGGCGATTTGATAATAACATTTGTCGTTTCAAATAACGAAAAGTTTAAACGACTTGGAAACAACCTGTATTTGACTGTTGAAATAGATTTATTTACCGCAATTTTAGGTGGCGAAATTACAATTGAAACGTTGAGTGGTAAAGTAAAACTGAAAGTAGTAGCAGGTACTCAAAATGGCAACAAAATTAAACTGAATGGTAAAGGATTTCCTGTCTATAAAAACGAAGGTGCTTTTGGCGATTTGGTGCTAACATTTACCGTTATAATTCCGAAAGATTTAAATGAAAAGCAAAAGACATTATTTACTGAATTATCTAAAATGTAAAAGATAAAATTACATAATGTGAAATTTAGAAAACAGACGAGGATTTTTTAAGCAACGATAGTCACTTCGACTTCGCTCAGTGACCGTTTGTTGGTCGTTGAGCGGAGTCGAAACGACTCGGAAATCAACTAATTATTAAAATATAAGAACATGAAAAACAAAGAAGAACTACTTTCAGCAGAAATGTTTTGTGTTAGTCATAACATTACATTCTCGTTTATTTGTTTGCTTCAACAAGCTGGATTGATTGAACTTAAAACTATAAATAATATTCCATTTATTGCTTCGAATCAGATCGTGCAATTAGAGAAAATAGTGCGCTTTCATTTCGAACTTGATATAAATATTGAAGGTATTGAAAGTATTTTACAACTTTTAATGAGAATAGAAAATATGCAAAATGAAATAGTTTTGTTGAAGAACGAATTACGGATGTATTAAAAAATGTTTAAAAACCCCAAACCCCTTAAGGGGCTTTCTGTTTCGACTTTTAATGATTCATGCAAAAAATAAGAATGTGCATTTTATTCCTGTATTTCTCAAAGTCCCCTTTAGGGGATTTAGGGGCAAAACAGCTATTCATTTCGTCCTATTTCGTTAACTTTCGAATCATTCCTTTAAAAATAAAAGCATGAAAAGGTAGAACAGAGTACCAATATAATCGTCCCAATAAACCCAGAGGTCTGAAAGTCGCTGTTTGTATCAATTTGTTCTCAACGATTCTGAATTCTAGCCACGCATCGCCTGGTAATTTCATTTCGGCAAAGAGCAATAATCGACCTTCGTTTTTATCGACATATAATACTCTCCAAAAATCTAATACATCTCCAACATTTAAAGAATTGATTGAGGTACGCCCTCTCCTTAAGCCAACTCCTCCAAACATTTTATCGAGTAAACCTCTCATTCTCCAAAGCCAGTTTGCGTAATACCATCCTGTTTTTCCACCAATGCTCCAAATTTTGTTTATACATTCATCTTTGTTTGTAAACGAATGTTCTCTAATGTCTTTATAACATCCAAAGCTTGGTACTTCGATAAAATCCGACAAATGTAGGTTGAGACTACTGCTTATAAAAGCATCTTTCCAACTTGATACCACTTCGTTACTTTCTATTTTACTAAAAGCTTTTTCCAACGATTGCTGGTAGCTCATTGGTGTAATATCAAGTATTTTATTTATTTCATCGTTTCGACATATTACTTCTATTTTCATGCTATTTACTAATGCAATAGCAAGTTTGTAAGACGTTGATGTTACGAAATACAGCCAATACGACGATAGTTTTGGTGTCATTACAGGAACAATGAAAATATGCCGTTTTAAATGTCTTATTTGGGCAAATTTCAAAAGCATTTCTTTATACGACAATATATCGGGACCACCAATATCGAAGTTTTTGTTGAATGTTTTTGGATTAAATATCGTTTTTGAGAGAATTGTAATAACATCCGAAATTCCTATTGGCTGGCATCTGGTGTTAAGCCATTTGGGGGTAATCATAATTGGTAGCTTTTCTACCAAATCGCGCATTATTTCGAAAGATGCGCTTCCAGAACCAATTATAATTCCAGCCCTTAAAGTTGTAAAAGTATAACTTCCTTTGCTCAATTCTAATTCAACATTTTTGCGCGAAGCCAAATGTTTCGACAGTGTTGATTCATTTACAATGCCACTTAAATACACAACATGTCGAACGTTTGTCTTAGAAATTGCATTCCTGAAGTTTTCTGCCGAGTCTTGTTCTTTTTGGTGATAGTCGGACGATGCTGACATTGAATGAACTAGATAAAAAGCTCCATCTATATCTTTGGGAATATTCTCGAGCGAATCGTTATCTAACAAATCAATCTGAATAATCTGTATTTTCGATTTCAGCGATTCTGGAGGCGAAAATCTTTTACTATCTCTAACGCAACAAACCACATTGTGGCCATTCTCAACCAATATTGGTAGAAGTCGCTTCCCAATGTATCCAGATGCTCCTGTTAGTAAAATTTTCATTGTCTAAAATTAAAAGTAACATGGTTCAATTTGTTCTGGCTTACGAATTCGAAGTTCATTTTGTTCAATGCTACATATTCTTCTTATCAGAATTTTGATTTGGAACTTTTAGACCAGCTTCTTTTGCTTCGCTTATTCCAATGGCAAAAGCTTGTTATCTACTTGTAACTTTCCCCTATTTGCCCGATTTTAAGGTTCCCTCTTTACATTCATGCATTACTTCACCAATTTGTTCATGAGCCTTTTTTGAATATTTTGCCATGATGTTCTTTTACGATTTATTCCTTTGCGAATTGTATCAATTCTGAATTAAACTTGTCGGTTTCTTCTAGAAACATGCTATGGCCGCTATTTTCGAAAGCCACAATCTGTGAGTTTTTGATACTGGCTTTCATCTGTTCAGCTAAATCGAAAGAACAGATTTTATCTTTTTTCCCGTGAATTATTAAGGTTGGAATTGTTATTTTAACCAAATCTAATCTCAAATCGGTATCGCGTAATGCAATTAAACATTGTGTTGTTGCATACGACGATGCACTAAGATTTATGCCATTTAACCAACCACATATTCCTTCATTTAATGATGTTTCGGTTGCAGAAAATATCTTTCCAAAATTCGATAAAAGCTTTGGTCTATCTTTATAGTTTAATGCAATTAAATCATCAACTGCAGTTAAAGGTAAGTTGTATTTAAAATCGTTACGTTGTGTCCAAATTGGAGCTGCTGCTCCGCATAATACTAACTTAGAAATATGTTCACCATTATACAGAGAAACATAGCGTATTGCAATAGATCCACCCATCGAAAAACCTACTAATACAGCATCTTTAATATCGAGTTTGCTTAAAATAGTCTTAATATCTTTAGCATGTACATCGTAGTTGTATTCTCCATAAGGTTTGTCCGATTTACCAAATCCTCTTAAACAAATACCAATTGCTCTAAAGTTGTTTTTTATCAAGACGTTGTATTGATATTCATACATTTCGTCGCTTAAACGGTTATACTTAATCGTCCTTACGAATCTTGATTATTCTAAACAATAATCTTAAATATTTTATATCTTTGTTTCGTAATTAGACGAAATACTAAATAGAATGGCAGATAAATATTACACCGACAATCAAGAGAAATTAGCACGATATGGTAAGGCACTTTCGCATCCTGTAAGAATTTATATATTAGATTTTCTTGTTAATAATTCAAACAAATGCTGCTATAGTGGTGATATGGCTGAAGACTTACCAATTGCACGTTCAACTCTTTCGGAACATCTAAAAGAATTGAAAAAAGCTGGATTGATACAAGGTGAAATAAATCCACCATATATTAAATATTGTATAAATAAAGAAAATTGGGAAGAAGCAAAAATGCTATTAAATGATTTCTTTAAACGATAAAAATGTAATCTAATATTTCGTATTTCTACGAAAAACTATAATTTAAAAGTATGGAAATTAAAATACTGGGAACAGGTTGCCCAAAGTGCAAGACACTTGAAAAAATGACTCGTGAGGTTATCGAAAAAAACGGTATTGACGCTACAATTACAAAAGTTGAAGATATTATGGAAATAATGAAGTTTGGCGTAATGTCAACACCCGCTTTAGTTGTTAATGGAAAGTAGTGATTAAAGGTCGAGTACCAACTGCTGATGAAATAAAAAAAGCAATTATGTTCGAAGGTTTAAAGTTATAATCATCTAAAATTAAATTATTATGAAAAGTATTGTAATGTTCGGTTTAGCCCTTGTAATGATGGTAGGCAATTTATCGTGTGAAGCACAAACAACAAAAAAACAGGCTAAAGCAATTGTTTCTGCGAAAGTCGAAGTGTATTATTTCCACTTTACAAGACGTTGCCACACTTGCGAAAGTGTAGAAGCTGAATCGAAAAAAGCTGTTGAAACATTATATCCCGAACAAGTAAAGAAAGGTTCAACAACATTTCAAGCTCTTAACTTGGATGACGATAGTAGTAAAAAAATAGCCGAAAAATTAAAAGTTTCGGGACAATCACTGTTGGTTGTAAAAGCTGGGAAACAAGTTGATTTAACCGATAAAGGTTTTATGTATGCAACATCAAATCCCGAAAAACTTCAAGCTGAAATTAAAAAGGCAATAGAAAGTTTATAAAATGGAATTGCTTCAAAACATACTCGAAAATTCGCAATATTCTTTCATAACAGCTATCGTGCTGGGGCTGATGACCGCAATTAGTCCTTGCCCTTTAGCAACAAATATTACGGCAATTGGTTTTATTAGTCGAGATATTGAGAACCGTAAACGAGTTTTTATTAATGGACTTGTTTACACTCTTGGACGAGCAATAAGTTATACTGCTATTGCTTTGGCTCTTTATTTTGGAACGAGCAAAATGAATGTTTCCTTATTGTTTCAAGGATGGGGCGAAAAACTTTTGGGTCCAATGTTAATTGTCATTGGTCTATTTATGCTCGATGTCATTAAAATCAACGTACCGGGTATTTCTACTTTAACAGATAGAATAGGAGAAAACAGTAAAGGAAGTTATTGGAGTACTTTACTCTTGGGAATGGTGTTTGCCCTAGCGTTTTGCCCATATAGTGGGGTATTGTATTTTGCAATATTGATTCCAATTACAGTAGCAAGTGCAAGTGGTTTGTATCTTCCCGTTTTATTTGCAATTGCAACAGGGTTACCTGTTATTTTATTTGCATGGTTACTTGCGTATGCTGTTGGTAATGTGAGTAAAATGTACAATCAAATTAAAACTTTTGAACTTTGGTTTAGAAGAATCGTTGCCGTATTGTTTATAATCGTTGGTATCTATTATATTTTTCTGTTTTTCGTATAAAAAATTTGCAAAATCATTTCGGGAATGTCCGAAATAAAAGATAAAAAATGTATAAAAAATTAATTATTCCATTGGCATTATTGCCACTTTGGTATTTGCTTTACAGCAATTTGCAAGCTTTGACCGATTGGCTTCTCGATTCAGTCCTTTCAATGCAAAAAGGTTCGCATCTCACCGAGACATTGCGATTCTTTACATTTGAAGTTCCGAAAGTATTGATGCTGTTAGTGCTTATTATATTCTTTGTAGGAATAATTAGAACATTCTTTACTCCCGAAAAAACAAGAAAAGCCTTAGAAGGAAAAACCTTGTTTACGGGAAATGTCTTAGCTGCTCTGTTAGGTATTGTAACTCCTTTTTGCTCGTGTTCTGCAATACCATTGTTTTTGGGATTTATTGAAGCTGGCGTTCCTCTTGGCGTTACGTTTTCGTTTCTTATTGCTGCTCCTATGATTAATGAAGTTGCTGTGATTCTGTTATTTGGTTTATTTGGTTGGAAAGTGGCTCTCATTTATATTGTTACAGGATTGATAATTGCAATTATTTCGGGTTGGGTAATTGGCAAATTGAAATTAGAGAAATATGTTGAAAGTTGGGTTTATCAAGTTAAAAGCGGAGACGGTGAAACTCAAGACGAAAAAATAACATTCGAGCAAAGAATCAAATTAGGTTTTGATGCTGTTAAAGAAATCGTTGGTAAGGTTTGGATATACATCGTTCTAGGTGTTGGAGTTGGTGCTGCAGTTCATGGATATGTTCCCGAAAGTTTTATGGTCGCATTAATGGGAAAAGCTACATGGTATTCCGTTCCATTATCGGTTCTTATTGGCGTTCCACTCTATTCGAATGCTGCAGGAATCATTCCGATTGTAAGTGTGCTAATTGAAAAAGGTGTACCGTTAGGAACAGCTTTAGCATTTATGATGTCGGTCATCGGTCTTTCACTTCCCGAAATGATAATCCTTAAAAAAGTATTGAAAATGCCGTTGATAGTGACTTTTGTCGGAGTTGTTTCTGTAGGAATAATGATTGTTGGATTTTTATTTAACTGGATATTCTAAATGAAAGATTTTTATAAACGTTGTGGTTTCAAATTTACATTGAGCGAAGCAAAGATAAAAGTACCTTCAATTGCTTTGTATCGTTCGGTTCCATACATTTCTTCTGCCCAAATTTCTATTTTTACATGTAGTTTTACAGAACCTACTTTTTCTACTTTACTAAATATTTCGACAAACATTCCGGGACTTACCGTTTTTAAGAACTTTATCTTATCGGTGCTTACGGATATGTTCAAAATCTGATTTTTCAAAGGTTTTCTTGAATATCTTGTTATGGCTTAGATCTTTGAGATAAAAGCATTTGTTTTTATAAATACTGTAGAAATTATTTTTGCATCTTTCATTTTTTCGAACTCGCATTATTGTAAAATAAGATAAAAACATTGCATTAAGTATATCTCATGCAAGCATTAAAAGTTTGAAAGTGAAATAAATAATATTTTTTAACAAACCATAAGTAATATTTTGAGTAAATTTGTTTGCATTAGATAAATACTATATTATGATGAAAAAGGTAATCCCGAAACATATTTTGGTGATAGCATTATTTTTTGCTATTTCATTGTTTCAAGATGCATTTGCTATTCAATATAATTTCCAGAACTATTCCATTATTGATGGCATTTCAAACAAATCAATTGTGTGTTTTTATCAGGATAAGAAAGGCTTCCTATGGATTGGTACTACGAATGGATTGAACCGTTACGATGGCTACCAGTTTAAAACCTTTACCAATAATCCCGATGACAGTCTCTCGCTAGAAGGCAATATCGTTTATGCAATTATGGACGATAAACGAGGTAACTTATTGTTATCGACAAATGCTGGTTTTTTTGTTTTTAACCCTAGTAACGAGTCATTCCACAAGATAAAAATTCAAGGAATGAATAATTTCTACATGCTAAATTTTTGCTTCGATAATTCTGGTAATTTGTGGGGATTATCAAACTTGAAAACACTCATACAAATTGACACTGCGACGTATAAGATTCGCAAAACAATAGCCCTAGATTCTCTATATCCAAATAAAAATGCAGGCATCAACTTCTCCTTGTATTTTTACGACGAACGCCTCTGGATCGGTGGTTCGTTAGGAATTACATGCTTCGATTATAAACACAATAAAACAACGTTAATAACCTCAGATATTGACCCCATGTTCATGTATTTGAGATGCGTGAAAAGTGGACATAAAAAAAATGCATTATTGGTTGTTGATGGAGTTCGAGGTCTTTATGAAATTGATACAAGAACATTGAAATGTCAACATATCCCCCTCGCCAATTTTAAGAAACTTCAACCCAATTTAACCTATGTAACAGATGCTATATACGATAATAAAGGTGGGATCTGGGTAACAGCATCAAATGGCCTGTTTTACGTTTCACCTCAAGGTGACATAAAACTAATTAGCCCAAGCACTGGTTCCTCCTTCGATTTCGCCCAATCAGAACCTAACATTCTATTTACCGACAACGACGGAAACTTGTGGATAGGCACCATGAACGATGGTGTTTTTGCATGTAATAACAAACAAAGCTTTTTTACTCAAATATCAATTAAAAAAGCTGGATTAAATGGACTACCCGTTAATACAATTACATCGCACGACAATAAGATAATTGCAAGCACTAAAGGTGGAGTATTTTCATTTAATAGAACAAGAAACCTTTCATCTGTCGACCCGAAATGCCTAATCGATTCCTCGTCGCATTCTGTAGCCTTCGATAAAAACAATAATCTTTTGATATTCACCGACGAAATTGTATATAGTTCTGATTTTACAAAGAAAATATCTGTGAAAGCCCAAATGAATATGAAATATATGCATTACGGCATTTTTGATTCACGAGAAATTGTCTGGGCCGCGCATTGGGGTTGGGGCGTTGAAGGGTACAATTGTATATCTAAAAAACGTTACAAGATAGATATTGTCCCCTACGATCTGCAAAAAAATATAGTGAGTAGTCTTTACGAAGATACCGATGGTTCACTCTGGCTCGCATCTTATGGTTCAGGGCTGGTTCACGTCGAAAACCCAACGTCCGATAAACCTAAAATAACAATTTATGCCCATAAAAAAGATTCGAATTCTATAAGCAACGATATCATCTTATCAATACATGATGATGGCAAAGGATCAATTTGGCTTGGTACAAATGGTGGCGGTCTAAATCGGTTTGACAAGAAGAATAAACGATTTGAAATATATACCATGAAAAATGGACTGAGAAGCAATGTGATAAATGCCATAAATTCAGACCTTGACGGAAATATATGGTTTGCATCAACTTGTTTGAGTAAGTATAATATAAAGGAGAGAACGTTTACTCATTTCGATCTGTCAGATGGTATAAATTGTAAATATTTCACGGGAGCAACGTTTCGCGATAATGATGGTATTCTCTATTTTGGTGATGACGATGGAATCTTGACATTTAACCCTCATGATGTTAAAATAAGAAAGGATGCTAGGATTCCCGTTTTCACTGGTGTGAGGTTGTTTGGTCAACCTATTAAATCCCGAGAGAAAATAGGAGATGTTACACCTTTCACTGTTGCTATTGATTATGCATCGAATATCGCTCTTCCATATTATTTGAATACGTTCTCGATCGAATTTGCGAGTATTCAAATGCTTGATAATAAAAATATAATCTATACCTATAAACTAGAGGGAGTAGATGATAGATGGATACAAATGCCATCGGGCGAACACACTGCTACATATTCGAATCTTCAGCCAGGAACATATTTGTTTAATGTTAAGGCATTATATAGTTCTGGGATTTCAAGTCAAAGCCGTTGTATATCAATAGTAATATCTCCTCCATGGTGGAAATCATTGTTTTTCAAAATTTCCTTTCTTATATTAGTATCTACAGTTTTATTCGTTATTATATATTCACGATTACAAAAAATAAAAAACCAGAAAAGCCTACTAGAGGAAATGGTCAGCACTAGAACAAATGAACTACAATATGCAAATAAAGTTCTATCAGATCAATCGGAAGAACTCACTGAACAATCCGAAAGACTAAACTTGCAAGCAAATTCATTACAGGTTCAAAACACGATGTTGGAAGAACAGAAAAAGTTTATCGAGATGAAGAACTTTCAACTAAACGAAGCAATTGAGTCTTCAGACAAGTTAATCGGAATCATCGCACACGATTTCAAGAATCCTCTTACTGCAGTTTACGGATTATCAACCATTTTACGAGATAATCTCCCGCAACTCGATCAAGAACATATAAAGAAATACTCGGATTCTATTGCATCAGCTTCAGAATCATTACGCAATCAGATGATTACTGTGCTTGATTGGGTACAGAATAGAGACGAGAGTTTGGATGCAAAATGTATAGAGATAAATATAGAGCAGGTACTTGAAGATGCAATAGCCCTACTTAAAGAAACAGCCAACCAGAAAAATATTCGATTAACAATGCATTCGGAATACGAGACAAATTGCCTTATCGATCCACGAATGATGAGTGTTGTGTTTCGAAATCTTTTAAATAATGCTATTAAATTCACTCAACGTGATGGGTTTATCCAAATTATAATACAAGAACTTGACTTTGGTATTGAGGTATCATTCATTGATACTGGTGTTGGAATTAATAAAGAAAAACAACAAGAATTATTTAAAAACTCGAACAAGAAATCAAATTCTTATGGGACAGAAGATGAAAGTGGAACTGGGTTTGGATTACAATTGTGTAAAACATTTGTAGATAAAAACAATGGAACTATTTCATTTACAAGTACCGAAGGTGAAGGTTCAAGTTTTCGAGTTTTGTTGCCTAAGGGACAGAATAAAGCGATAATGATAAAGAATTTCGGAAATGTGTGTCAAAGTATAAATGAGCCCAATAAAGGTAAATATTCGATATTGATAATAGATGATAATCTTGAAATTCTTGAAATGATGAATGCTATTTTTACCCCAGAATACAATGTAATTAATGCTCACGATGGAAAAGAAGGAATGTTCTTGGCATTGAATATGTTGCCAGATATAATAATTTGCGATATCGTACTTCCAATCATAGATGGATTAGAACTTTGTAATATGCTCAAGAACCAACCACTTACCAGCTTCATACCGATATTGCTTATCTCGTCACAAAAAAATAATGATATCCAGAATTTAAGTTATAATGCTGGTGCCACAGATTTTATTGAAAAACCTTTTAATCCTTTCGTTTTAAAACAGAAAATAAAATCATTAATTGAAATAAAAATCAAACTAGGACAACAAATAAAGCATCAAATAGAAATTGGGGGAGTGACAGAATTACCAACTGACTATAATAGCAAGATTATTAATAAAGTAATAAAATATATTCGCGAAAACTTATCAGATGAAGCATTAGATACAAATACAATAGCCGATAAAATTGGGGTGAGTAGATCACAATTATGGAGGATATTCAAAAATACAACAGGTAAAACTCTGGGCGATTACATTCGCGATTTCAGAATGCAAAAAGCTATGGAGATGTTAAAAACAGGAAAGTTCAAGGTTTCAGAAATTGCTTTAGAAGTTGGTTATTCAAATCCAAGATATTTTATTAGAACTTTTACCAAAGAATTTGGTGTTTCACCCACTGAATATCTTGCAAAGACAAACAAAAGATAAAAGACATTCTAATTTTGATGCATTGAGTTTTTGGAAAACCATCAAAAAATATGCTTAATATATTGATAATAAAGTTATTATAATATAATTGATTGTATGTTTTTTATTCAACAACTAAACTGAAACACATTAACATTTTCCAGAAACAAAAGGACATAGCTACATATTTTTCAGACTGTAGTTTTGTATGTGTAAAAAAATATGGTTTTAATAAACGAAACCATAAAAATTAAACATTAAATACAATATACAGATGAAAAAATTATTAATTCTTTTATTATCATTGATTTCAATAGTTTGTTGGGGTCAACAGTACTCAGATAAATGGTCTGACGTGGATTATGTTGGTGATGGAATAGTTGGTCATAAATTGGATATCTATCTGCCCAAAACAACAAAAAGTTCATATCCGGTTGTTTTGTATATATATGGTAGTGCTTGGGGAAGTAATAATTCTAAGGGTGCGGATATGAGTACTGTTGGAGCAGCCCTTTTGGATGCTGGTTACGCTGTAGTATGCATAAACCATCGCTCACTCAGTGATGCAAAATGGCCTGCTCAAATAAATGATGTTAAAGCAGCAATACGTTTCGTTAGGGGAAACGCTGTAAAGTACAAGTTTGATACTTGCTTCGTGGGTATATCAGGAAGTTCATCAGGAGGTCACTTGTCGGATGTTGCAGGTCTTTCGAGGAATGTCAAAACCTTTACCGTTGGAAGCGTAACAATGAATATTGAAGGTACGCTGGGCAGTTTTAAAGGCTGTAGTAGCTCCATAGATGCAGTGTGCGACTGGTTTGGTCCAAAGTATTTGATAAAGATGGACTCATGTGGTAATACAACGCAACATGGAGCTGCTGATTCTCCAGGGTCGGGGATTCTGGGGTGTGCTATAAAAACATGTACTGACAATGCAGCATTGCTCGAGCCAAAAACGTACATCGATCCCACTGATCCCCCATTCCTTATTTTCCATGGAACGTCAGATGCCGTTGTACCGTATTGTGCCAGCGTTTTTTTGAATAAAGACTTAAAAGCGAAGGGAGTACAATCTGAATATGTAGAAATCGCCGGTGGTGGACACTATTCAAATATGCACACAACCCAAAACTTAGCAAAGATGGTGACTTTCTTCAACGGCGTAAAGAATACAACTTGTTCAGGAACTCCACCTTCTACAATTAGTGTAAGCTTAACGAGTCCTGCAAATAATGCGGTATATGAATCTCCTGCTTCATTATCAATTACTGCTACTGCAACCACAACATCAGGAACAATTGCTAAAGTTGAATTCTACAATGGCTCTACTAAACTTGGTGAAGATGCGACAAGTCCATACGCTTATTCTTGGAGTAGTGTTGCTGAGGGTACCTATTCAATTACAGCTGTTGCAACCGACAATGCTGGGAAAAAAGCTACTTCTACAGCAGTTTCCGTAAGCGTGATTAATCCTTTTAAAATATATAAGACTACCACAGCTATTACCATTGATGGTTCAATAGATGCTGCATGGACTAATGCCAGTGTTGTTGGAGTTACCGCAACAAAGGTAGTTCAAGGTGCTATTACAAATACCGCAGACTTGTCTGGTACATACAAAGCTCTTTGGGACAATACATATCTTTATATCCTAGCCGATATCACTGACGATACAAAGATTAACGATAGCCAAAACTCATATGACGATGACGCAGTTGAAGTCTACATAGACATCAACAACGATAAAGCAACGTCGTATGGTTCAAACGATAGGCAATTCACCTTTGGGTGGAACGATGGAACAACTGTAGGTGTTTTGCCCTCAGGGAGCTCTATAACAGGCGTAACCTATTCTGTTGTTGCAAGGACAGGCGGTTATATTCTCGAAGCTAGAATACCATGGTCAATCGTCTCTGCAACTCCTGCGGTCGATCAGAAAATAGGTATAGATTTCATGGTTAATGATGACGATGACAATGGAACACGAGATGCTAAATTATCGTGGAACTCGGCAACAGATAATGCATATCAAGATCCATCGCTGTTCGGAACCGCCGTACTTAAAGACGCCATTAGTCCATGTACACCACCCGCAGCCCCAACCGTTACAACGCCAGTTGCTTATACTGTTAATTCTGTTGCTAGTCCATTAACAGCCACAGGAACTGCCCTAGAATGGTATACAACTGCAACTGGTGGCACAGGCACAGGCACTGCACCTACCCCGATAACTACAGCAATAGGAACCACAAGTTATTACGTATCTCAAACCATAAATTCTTGTGAGAGTGACAGGGCTAAGATCGACGTAGTTGTTTCTAATAGCAGCATCGAAACGATTTCTCTCCGTGCCGGTTGGAATATAATAGGTTGTCCTATTGACGGAAGTACAGATATTGCAAAAGCATTATCGAGTGTTTGGAGCGAAGTAGTTACAGTAAAAAACCTCGATTCATTCTACGATATAAATAACGCCTCTGCCTTAAATTCATTATTAAAACTAGAATGGGGCGAGGGTTATATGTTAAAGGTAAAAACAGATTGCAAACTTGATTGGATTGTGAAGTAAATCTCCAAAAACCTACGAGGTCTTTTTTACCTCGTGGGTTCTATTGTATAAATCTTGTACAATATTAGAAAACGTTTCTATTTAAAAGTAAACATTTACAAAACCAATAGAAATAGAACAATACATTCTTGTAATTATGTAAATAGTTTTCCTAAATCGGAATTTAACCCGATTTAGGAATTTCTTTATATTGAAGTATCTAGTAGCAATTTTCGTATTGAGTTTATCTCCTTCATTACCACTTAAAAAGTTCCGCCATATTCTATGATCGCTTTTTAAGTGCCCAATAATTGGCTCTTTTCCAGCTCGTCCTCGAAATCGCATTTTATTTTCTGTTTTTGTTATAAAATGGTTTTTATTTGATCAAATCACTTAGGTCTGAAATTATAAAGAATTCTTAAAACAATATAATTTTTATTTTATTAAGTCGTTGACAAATGGTTGACAAAAAACAAAAAGCGAACACGTTATAGTGTTCGCTTTCAGATAATTGTGTTTTGTTGTAGTGATGCCGGGGACTGAACCTGTTGTGCAACTAGCAGTAAAACAAAGTTATATGAAATATGATTTCACGAAGGTATCTGAATTGGTAACCTAAATTACATTGTTTTTTTTAATTGTTTCAAAGTCTTTCATCCGAATATAATTTAATTTTTAATGGTTGGATGTTACCCACATGTTTTGCATATTCATTGCTGTTTAACTTCGTTGAGCTCGCAAGCTCGGTTGCGACTAGCAAGTCATGTGGGTTTCATTTGTATAAAAACTACTATTGGGATATTTAAAGATTTAAGAAGTGTAGATTCAATATTATTTTTTGACTTCAAAAGCCGATGTCATTCGCTCAATTTCAGTGTTCGAAATCTTATGTTTTTTTGCAATTGTTTTCCATTCTGAAACAACAGAAACAATATTTGAAATTATTTTTGATGCCTGATCTTTAGTCAGATTAAAATATGGAATTACATCCTTTGCTAGATCTAAACTTAAAGCATTGTCTGTATCCGAAATGTTTAATGTTAAACCTCTGCCTGTATTAACAGGATTCATATCATATGCAGGTGATAGTATCCAACCCTTACGTGTTAATAAAAACCCGTGATTTCGAAGATGGTCGTCGGTATTTGATACACAAATTGAAAATACAATTCGTTTCCAGAGTTCTTCTAAATCGTTTTGAACTGTAGCTCCATGCTGAATAATAAAACCAGCAATATCTAAATAACTTGAACCATCATTAAAATTTGCTCCGTCATTCTTTCCTAACAATGTCATTGCTGTTGCAAAGTGAATTCTTTTATTTGATTCATTCCTATCAAATCGTTTTGATAAATAGGTATGATGTTTTCCTAAAACTTGTTCTATTCGAGCATCAGGTACCGAAATTTTCGATTTTTGTGCCAATTCATGCACAACCATTTCCCATGCACCAATATCAATATCATCGTTCCTACTTGGAAATTTAGCAATCCAAAGATGTTTGTTTAAATCGATGACTCCTGCTTTGGGTCGTGCTCCACCAAGTGATGAACCGGGTGCAAGTAATAAACGTAAATAGTTGAAATAGTCAATGTCGTTTGATATATCATCCCGTTCTATTTGATTGCAAGCATATTCCAATTCTCTTAGTGAAGTCATGGGCGGTACTGCATAATCCGAATCGTGATTTAAGAATGCACCATCTTTCGACGTTTTAAAACGTAATGCACCAATTCGTTGTTCATCATATACACCAAGTAAAAAGTCACTTTCTAACAATACGTTCTCTTTCCGACCTTCTTTTCTCGCTATTGCTGCTTCTCTTCTTTTCATTAACGTTCGTCCCCATCTATCGGGCGATGAATCGAGAAACATTCCAAAATTTGGTTTTTCGTTCGAAAGATATTGTTGACCTGGAAATAAGAGTAAATCGGGATCTAACATTTGTAGATATTCCGATTGTAACCATTCTTCGGTATATGAAAAAGAAAATATTTCATCACCTCGAACTTTTGATACGGTTAATTCTCCTAGTAAAAATGGTTTATCAAATGTCTCCCAATCGGCATATACTTGTATCTTTTTATTTCCAGTTGCGGTCATTTTGCTATTGCTTTTTTAATTTAGGAGCTCGTTCTTTTACCGTTAACTTTGCATCTTGTAATTTTCGTCCTAGTGTATCATCTTTAGCAACAAGCATTATATCTTTTTCTAAACCAAGAACAAAGAGAACTTGCAAATATGCGGCAATAGAAACTCCTGACGAGCCTTTTTCAATTTGCCAAACCGTATACCGACTAATTCCAGCACGTTGAGCAACCATATCGGCACTTAATGTTCTTCGTAATCGTGCCAGCTTTATGTTTTCGCCCATTTGTTCAAGTAATTTTGCGTTTTTTGGCAATAAGATTATCTTTCGTTTTTCCATAATGTAAGATATAGTAAACAAATATATACTAAAAAGTGTGATATAGCAAATGTTATTGCTAAATAATTTGGTTAATAAATAATATGAATATTGAAGTTGAAATGCTTAAATAATTGCGAGAACTATTTAAAAATTCATCTTTCATTTCAATTAGTCAAGCTACCAAAGATGGAAAATGCGAGGTCCATATCAAATTATTCACGATGTTGATATTGAAATAATCGTAAACAAAGCTGTGGCGATGACTAACAAAAATAGGTTTAAGGAGAAAGAATTGGAGATGAGAGTATTTTAATTTTACTACGAACTTTTACACCGAACTAGCATAGTATTATCAATACTGTGATAATATTTTATTTGTTTGTATTTCAATAGTTTAATTACTTTACACCGAACTTTACACCGAACTTTACACCGAACTATATTTAATTATCCAATGTCCTGTTTTATCAGAGCCTTTTCTGTTTAATATACCAGCTTCCTTTAAACTCTTAATGTTCTTTTCTATTGCACGAGTTGATATTGTTAATGAGTGCGAAAGTTCAGGAATAGTAATATGTTGGTTTCCTTTTATTAAAACAAGAATCTTTTCAGCATTTTCGCTAAGATGTTTATTTTGGGAATGCTCTTTTTTTATACTTTTAACAGTGGTCGATTTAATACTCTTTTTAAAAGCTGGGTGAATATAGAAATCGACTTCAAAAAACGTTCTGTCTTCGTCAAAATCAAAGAATGGTTCGGGTGAGCCATTTTCTTTTAATGCTTTTTTCATACGAGGAATTCCGGTTGCTTTACCTTCGGTAAGGTCAAGTTCTTTTAGAAAATCACCTAAACGACGATTGCGGTAACGACGAGGTTTTACCGTACCAACTTTGAACGAATCAGATTTAATAGAACGGTCTGGTCCACCATAATTGAGAATAACGATTGAATCGGGATAAATGCGTATTTCAATGGGTTCTCGCACTTGATAATCTCGATGATATATGGCGTTAGCAATAGCTTCTTCCAATGCTTCCAGAGGATAATTCCAAATTCTGACAGCTTCAGCTTTATCGGATTGTTTTATAATTTTTTCTTGTAGAATATTCGTTTTGAAAAAGTCTATGACCTTCGTTATTTGCTGTTGAACGGGTCCCGTAAATGGTGGACGTTCGTTAAACTCAGGGTCATCGGCTCCATTGGGGAATTCTACAATTTCGATATGAGAGTATGGGAAAAACTTTTCTGGCTTTTCAGAAAAAAGCATGAGAGAAACATTCCGAGGAAAGTGCATTTCGGTAGAACCTGAAATCAATTCCATTTGCTCAAGTACATCTAATTTCGAAAGTGATTCAGAAAATTCGTGAAGTCGACTTTTCGTAATTCTCAGATGGTCGCGAACCAATGTTGAGGAAATATCATCAAGTGTTGCTTGCGTATTTGCTCGGTCATCGAACGGTACTTGATTTGCAATACTTATCAATTCTTGTTGCTCGTGTTGATTAGCTTTTACCGAGCTAGAATATTTACGAATATAATAGAAGTGGCGTTTTTCTTTTGCTGTTATAATTTCAGGAACCTCATAAGGTCGATTTGCTCCACCAGGAATCCAAAGTACAATAATCTTCCTTCCATCAATATCTTCAATCGAAAGTTTTGGCGAATATACAGGCTTGATAAGATTATTTAAACCAATCATTTGTTTTTGAATGGCATCTAATTGCTCAATTGCTAATCCTTTTACGGGCAGTTTAGCGATACCATTTTCTTCTTCTACACCAATAAGAATATATCCACCACCAATATTTTCTATATCATTGGCAAATGCACAAATCGAGCGATAAATAGCATCGGGATTCCAACCTTCCTTAAATTCTATTCGATCGTGTTCTATTACACGACCTTTTAGTAAATCGGATATGTTTATTGGTAATGGCATAATTTGAAACAGCAGTTTAACTAATCTTTGAAAATGAAAAGTACACAAAAATAATATAAACTGTTTGACAAATAGTGATAAATCTTTCCGGATAAATCACTAGTACTATTTTGTTGAAAAATTGATGTTATATTCGTATAATAATCGTGTAACTATCAGAATATCATAGTGTAGAATTTATTTGTTTCCCTTTATTTCGTAAACGTTTATTTATTCGTAAGAAAATGGATGTAAACGATTATTATACGTGTTAAAATTAGGACAAACGTTTCGTAAACGAATAATATACGCATAAAACGAATCTTAATTATATAATATTAATTTCTATGCTGTTGATATTGTTGTGTTTATACGTTTAATAAACGCTTATAATTAATCGTCCTTAAGAATCTATTTGTACTTTACTCTTTATTAATACAAATTAAAACTTTCTATTGTGGGAGTTGTTTCTGTAGGAATAATGATTGTTGGATTTTTATTTAACTGGATATTCTAAATGAAAGATTTTTATAACCGTTGTGGCTTCAAATTCTCATCGAGCGAAGCAAATATAAAAGTACCTTCAATGGCTTTGTATCGTTCGGTTCCATACATTTCTTCTGCCCAAATTTCTATTTTTACATGTAGTTTTACAGAACCTACTTTTTCTACTTTACCAACAATTTCGGCAAACATTCCGGGACTCACGGTTTTTAAGAACTTTATATTATCGGTACTTACGGTAAACATTTTCTTACGGGTAAAACGAGTAGCAGTAATGTACGCAACCTCGTCCATCCATTGCATTGCTTGTCCACCAAATAGTGTTTCGTTGGCATTTAGAGTGCCAGGGAAAATTGCCTTGCATTGACGAGTTTCGCTTTCTATAATTCTTTCTTCCATAACTGTAATAAAAATCAAAATTAGTATATTTTATGAACTTATGTTCATAATTAAAGTATCTTTGTAATGAATTAATAAAACCACTAATGAATAATTTTAACGATAGAGCAAAAACATGGGATGAAAATCCAATGCATTTTGAACGTTCATCGGTTATTGCCGAAATAATGAAACGCAAGATTTGCCTTCATAAAAAAATGGATGCATTGGAATATGGTGCTGGAACTGGCATTTTAAGTTTCTTGTTAAAAGATGAAGTTCGTCATATAACGATGATGGATAATTCTCGTGCAATGGTAAATGTGATGATAGAAAAAACAAAAAAGATGGAGACATCAAATCTTCATCCTATGTACTTAGACCTCGATACATCAACATATCTTGCAAAGACATTTGATTTGATTTTCATGCAAATGGTGCTTCATTTTATTATAAAAGAAAAAGCACTTTTGACAAAATGTTACAATCTACTTACACCTAATGGTTCTATTGCAATTGCAGATATTTACAAAGAAGATGGATCGTTTCATGGTAAAGATTTTATTGGACATAAAGGTTTTGATATTGATGAACTGAGCAAGATAATGACTGAAATAGGTTACAAAAACATTCGCCACGAACAATGTTTTGTTGTAAAGAAAGTTATTGAGTCTGGTGAAACGAAAGAGTTTCCAATATTTCTTTTAATTGCTGAAAAATAATGTCACGCCCCAAACAAAAGCGAACTATCGTACAACCTCCCATTATGGAAGGGTTCAAGCCATTTGGTATTCCTATGTCAGACTTAGAACCAGTTGTCTTACTTTTCGAGGAATATGAAGCAATGAGATTGACCGATTATGAAGGGTTGACTCAAGAGCAATCTGCTGAACGAATGAATGTATCACGACCAACTTTTACTCGAATTTATGAGAAAGCCAGACGAAGCATTGCAAAAGCTTTTGTAGAAGGTAAGGCAATATTTATTGAAGGTGGCAATTATCATACTGACGATTTCTGGTATCGTTGCGATGGTTGTATGAAAGTAAATATTAGTCCAATCAAAGCAAAAAAATGTTGCTACTGCGATAAAGATACTTTGCGATTATTAAACAAACCAAAAGAAACTAACGATGAAGCTTAATTGTGACGAAAACGGTAATTGTATCTGTATAAATTGTGGTACAATAGTTCCTCATAAACCGGGTAATCCTTGTAGAGAACAAAAATGCCCGAAATGTGGTCGTGCAATGTTACGAGAAAATGGCTATCATCACCAATTATATTTACAAAAAATGGCAGAGAATCAATCTAAAAATGAAACCAAATAAAACTTATAAAAATGAAAATAGCTATCCCAACAAGAAATAATGAAGTTGATGACCATTTTGGTCATTGCGAAGCTTATACTGTGTTTACAATAGACGAAAATAAAAATGTAGTCAACATCGAAACATTGCCATCGCCACTAGGTTGTGGATGTAAAAGTAATATTGCAAGTGTTTTACAAGAACAAGGAGTGTCGGTTTTATTGGCAGGCAGTATGGGAGCTGGAGCTTTAAATGTATTAAACAATCATGGTATTAAGGTTTTTAGAGGAAACTCTGGTAGTGTAAAAAAACTTACTGAAGCGTATTTGTTAGGCTTTATTACCGATTCGGGTAAAGGATGCGAAAGTCACGATAATCATCATGGAAATGGCGACGACCATGTTTGCGAACATAACGCTCCACAGCTTGGAAAGAAAAATGGTTCAGGTTTTAGTTTAGCATAAATAAAGAGAAATCGATTAATCGTAGGATGATTCAAAAACTCAGACATATTATTTCGCTATTGTTGGTGTTGCTATTATTAACACCAACAATAGTTAAGCTTGAGAATCATCATGAACATTTTGTATGTCGTGCCAATAATGAAAATCATGTGCATACTTACCATGAAAAATGCTTGATTTGTAGTTTCGAGTTTTCTGATTTTTCATTCAATAAAACGTTACTGTTTTCTAAAATAACGGAAATCATTTACAAAAATAGTATTCCGTGTAAAACAGTTCATTATTCAAATCGTTCAACATATTCATTTCTATTACGAGCACCTCCATTGTTTACAAATGCAATCAATTTGACTTTTTAAAATTTGTATAACAATGAAACTCGTAAAAAATGAAGAAAATAATCATTTTGTGCATCACGATAGTGTCTTATTCCTTCGTGAATGCTCAAAACAAAATAACTGGAAATATAACTGACCAAGATAGCAAACCATTACCGGGAGTTACCATTCTGATTCCCGAAACAAATAAAAGTACAATGTCAGACACAAGTGGAAATTATAGTCTTGTAAATGTGCCAAATGGTAAAACAAGAATCATGTTTTCATGTGTAGGCTATGCCAATAAAATAGAAACGATACAATTCAATGGAACGGATTTGTCGTTGAATATGACATTAAAAGAATCGATAACCGAGGTTGAAGAAGTTGTTGTTACTGGTGGCTATAATTCAACACAGCACGACAATGCAGTAAAAATTGACATTCTAAAACTTACGTCCCTTTCGACAACAACTACTCCAAATTTTACTGAGGTATTGACCAAAGTGCCAGGAGTTGATATGATTTCGAAAGGTAGCGGAGTATCGAAACCTGTAATTCGTGGTTTGTCGATGAACGATATTCTCGTTTTAAATAATGGTGTTCGTTTCGAGAATTACCAGTATTCGAGTCATCATCCACTTGGTATTGATGAATTTGGAATCGATGATGTTGAAATTATTAAGGGTCCAGCATCGTTATTATATGGCTCAGATGCAATTGGTGGAGTCATAAATTTTATAAAAGAGAAACCTGCACCTATGGACAGTATTGTTGGTGATTATAATTTACAATTGTTCTCAAATTCTCTTGGAATGACTAATAATCTAGGTCTAAAAGGTTCAACTAAAAATATATTTGGAGGCTTACGTATTGGGCAAAAAACAAATGCCGACTACTTGCAAGGTGGTGGCGACTTTGTTCCCAATTCACGATTTAATGAATACTCGGCAAAAGCTAATGCTGGATTTGTTGGAAATACAGGAATATTCAAACTATTCTACGACCATAACAATCAAACTCTTGGTATGGTTGAACAAGAAGCAATTGATGGGATTACAGAACGAGGTCGCAAAAATGAATTATTTTATCAGCAAATAAATACCGATTTACTGTCATCGCAAAATAAAATTAATCTAGGTAAGATGAAATTGGATGTGAATTCGGCTTATCAAAACACCGAACTTATTCATTTTGCCAAAACGAATGTGTATGAAATTCAAATGAATTTGGCAACGTTAACGTATGAGACAAAACTCTATTTGCCATCGGATTCAAAATCGGAAAACATTGTTGGATTTCAAGGAATGAATCAAACCAATACAAATCTTAATAATCGAGAAACGAAGCTTTTACCCGATGCAACAACCAATAATTATTCGGGATTTTGTCTATTGCAACGAACATTTTTAAATCATTTGAAATTACAAACAGGCGTTCGTTACGATAACAAAACAATTGTTTCGAAAACTGTTGGTTCTTTGCAGGATTCGGCTACATACCGTTCTGCAATTAATAAATCGTATGGAAGTTTTAGCGGTTCACTTGGTATTACCTATACTGTTTCGGACGAACTTTTATTTCGGGTAAATGTAGCATCGGCATATCGAACGCCAAATCTTGCGGAACTAACGTCAAATGGTCAGCACGAAACTCGTTACGAGGTCGGAACCAATAGTCTCGTTCCCGAAAAATCGTACGAAACTGATTTTAGCATGCATTATCACAAAGAAAATATCACCATTGATGTTGCTGGATTTTACAATCGTATAAACGATTATATCTACATTTCACCAACTGGAGATACTTCATCAACAGGAATAAAAGTGTTTAAATACAAACAAAATAATGCAACTCTTGTTGGTGGTGAAGCTGGAATTCATTATCATCCAAAACAAATTCATTGGTTACATTTCGAAACTACTTATTCGACTGTAGTTGGCAAACAACAAAATGGCGATTATCTACCTTTTGTTCCAGCTAATAAGCTTAAATTTGAACTTCGAGCAGAAAAAGAAAAGCTATCGTTTTTACAAAAGACTTATATCTCGATTAATTCAAATACCGCATTTAATCAAAATAATGCAGCACCCGATGAAACAGTTACAAGTGGTTACACGCTTTTTGATTTGAGTATTGGAGGTATAATGAAATTTAAAAATCAGTTGTTTATACTGGGTTTAAGTGCAAATAATATATTCGACAAAAAGTATGTTGACCATCTTTCAACGTTAAAAGAGGTAAACAGATATAATCCCGGACGAAATGTGGCAGTAACCATAAAAATTCCATTTGGTATTAAAACTCATAACTAGATAACATGACAAGACAAGAAACAATAGATAAAGCACAATCCCTTTTTGACGAAGGTTATGCATGTTCTCAAGCAGTTTTATTGGCATTTGCACCTCAATTCGACCTTGATGAAAAAACGGCAAAACTTATTTCATCAACCTTTGGTGGTGGTATGGGACGTTTGCGACAAAAGTGTGGTGCTGTAACTGGTGGATTCATGGTACTCGGCATGAAATATGGCAACGAAGACCCTAAAGATATGGACACCAAACTCGCTGCTTACAAGAAAGTACGTGAACTCAACAAACAAGTAGAAGAAATTCATGGTACAAGTAACTGCACCGAAATTCTGCAAAAATTTGCTACCGAAGCTGATGTTGCTGACCGTAAACATCACAAGATTATTTGTCGAAAATTGGTGGTTGATACAGCTGGGTTATTGTACGATATGATTCAATAAACTGAGATACAACTTTAGTATGATTTATGTAAAAAAGAAAATAGTGTCTGTTTATCAGTTTTATTATCAAGGTTTTAAAAGTATGACCATTGGTAAAAAACTGTGGCTTATTATAATCGTCAAATTAGTTATTATCTTTATCGTATTGAAAATATTCTTCTTCCCCAACTTTCTAAAATCAAATTTTAAGGACGATAACGAACGAAGTAATTATGTAATCAAACAACTCACTAAATAATATAAAGTATGGAACATGTTGATTTTAGTCTCGTCGATTGGTCACGAGCACAATTTGCATTAACGGCAATGTATCATTGGCTATTTGTACCGTTAACACTTGGTCTTTCGTTCATTATAGCTTTTATGGAAACGCTATACGTTCGAACTGGTGACCCTGAATGGAAAAGAATTACCAAATTTTGGATGACTTTGTTTGGAATAAATTTCGCCATTGGTATTGCAACAGGAATTATTCTTGAATTTGAATTTGGCACTAATTGGTCAAATTATTCATGGTTTGTTGGTGATATTTTTGGAGCACCATTGGCTATTGAAGGAATCATGGCATTTTTCTTAGAAAGTACTTTTATTGCTGTCATGTTTTTTGGCTGGAACAAAGTAAGTAAGAAATTCCATTTACTCTCAACATGGTTAGTCGCAATAGGTTCAAACCTTTCGGCATTATGGATTTTGGTTGCAAATGGCTGGATGCAAAATCCAGTTGGAATGCATTTTAATCCCGATATGGCTCGAAACGAAATGATGAGTTTTTGGTCAGTATTGTTTAATCCAGTAGCTATAAATAAATTTTTACATACTGTTTTATCTGCCTATGTTTTGGCATCTGTTTTTGTAATTGGTGTAAGTGCTTGGTTTTTGATTAAAAACAGAGAACATCTATTCGCACAAAAAAGCATGAAAGTAGCAGCTATTTTTGGATTGGTTGCTTCGTTTTTAACAATAGCTTCGGGTGATGGTTCGGCTAGAAATATGGCAAAATATCAACCGATGAAATTTGCCGCAATGGAAAATTTATATGATGGACAAAGTAATGCACCATTAGCTGCTATTGGTCTATTACAGAAAAACGATAAAGAAACCGATCCTCGTAAACAAGATTTTATGTTTAAAATAGAAATTCCAAATATGTTATCGTACATGGCATTTCTTAATCCACATGCTTTTGTTCCCGGTATTCACGATTTTGTAAAAGGGAATAAAGAACATGGCATTCTGTCTTATAAAGAACGTAGCGAAAAAGGTAAAATAGCTATTACTTCGCTTGCCGAATATAAAAATGCAAAAAAGGCTGGCAATGATTCTGTTGCAAACGTTGCACTTGGTAAATTCAGAGAAAATTATGCTCATTTTGGCTATGGATATTATGCTAATCGTGATGTAAACGAATTAGTTCCAAATGTTCCTACAACCTTTTATTCGTTCCGAATTATGGTTGGATTAGGATTCCATTTTATAGCACTCTTTTTCGTTGTTCTATTATTGCTAAAAAAGAAAAAACTCGATAAAAATCGTATTGTTTTATATACTGCACTTTGGACAATTCCTTTAGCTTATGTTGCATCGGAATTGGGTTGGATAGTAGCTGAAGTTGGTCGTCAACCATGGGTTATCCAAGATATTTTACCAACAATTGCTGCTGTATCGCAAATTAAATCGTCATCGGTACAACTTACATTTTGGCTCTTTTTTGTGTTATTTACAGGATTACTTATTGCAGAGATAAGAATTATGCTATCGCAAATTAAAAAGGGACCAGAAGCTGAAATTTTAGAAAATAATTAACATCATTTTAAATCGTACAATTATGTTTGAAGCATTATCTCAAATCGCATTACAAGAGTATTGGTGGATTTTGGTATCTCTTTTAGGAGCAATACTTGTATTTCTAATGTTTGTTCAAGGTGGTCAAACACTTATTTACACACTTGGAAAAACCGAGGACGAACGCACTATTTTAGTGAATCTTTTAGGTCGTAAATGGGAACTTACGTTTACGACATTGGTAACATTTGGTGGAGCTTTTTTTGCTTCATTCCCACTATTTTATTCTACTAGTTTTGGAGGAGCTTATTGGGTGTGGATAGCAATATTACTTGCCTTTGTGGTGCAAGCAGTATCGTATGAATATCGAAACAAACCTAATAATCTGTTTGGTAAAAGAACATTCGAGACTTTATTATTTATTAATGGTTTACTTGGTACCGTTCTCATTGGAACAGCAGTAGGAACGTTCTTCACGGGTTCATCCTTTAGTGTTGATACATTAAATATCACAAAACTAACTGGCAATGAAATGCCGATAATATCGGAATGGAAAGGTGCAGCATACGGATTAGAGGCAGCTTTAAACATACGAAATCTAGCATTAGGATTAACGGTCTTCTTTTTAGCAAGAGTTTTAGCATTACTTTATTTTATGAATAGAATAAAAAATGCTGAGATTATGGAACGAGTAAAAAAGCAGTTACTTATTAACGCAATTCCATTTGTTACTTTTTTCCTAATGTTCACTATTTGGTTGTTATTTTCCGATGGATTTGCCGTTCATCCTATTTCAAAAGAAGTAAGTATGGAACATTTCAAATATTTGCATAATCTATTAGCTATGCCAGTTGTTGCAATTCTTTTTGTATTAGGCGTTGCAATGGTTTTAGTTGGAATAATTCGACCTTTAACTTGCTTTATTAAGTGCGGAACAAAAGGTATTTGGCTTGCAGGCATTGGAACTATTTTAACGGTATTTTCTCTATTCTTAGTTGCAGGATTTAATAACACAGCTTATTATCCTTCAACCTACAATTTGCAAAGTTCACTAACAATAGAAAATAGTTCATCTAGCCATTACACCTTGGCAATAATGAGTTATGTATCGTTATTGATTCCTTTTGTACTTGCATATATTTGGTATGCTTGGATGTCTATTGATAATAAAAAAATAGATATTCAAGAAATAAAAGAGGAATCGCATTCTTATTAATGGTTTCGTTGGAAAATAAAATCTAACTCAATAAAAAAGTTAAGCAATTTCAGTTCTTTTTCTGTTAACAGAGAGAGTCAAATTCTTTTAATACGTTCTTTTGAAAAGTACCTTTGTTACTATCAATAATTAATAGTTTATAAAAAACGATATGGAAAAAATACTAATCATAGGAGGAGTAGCAGCAGGAGCAACAGCAGCTGCAAAAGTTCGTAGAATTTCGGCTACGGCACAAATAACAATGCTCGAAGCTGGTGCTGATATTTCATTTGCCAATTGCGGATTACCATATTATATCGGTGGAGATATTAAAAGCCGTTCCAAATTGATTCTGCAAAGTCCTGAAAGTTTCAAAGAACAATACGATGTTGATGTTTTCACACATACATTGGTTAATGCAATTGACAGAAAAGCTCATTCGGTTAAAACGGTTAATTCTATAACAGGAGAACATAAAACATTTGAATACACTAAATTAATCCTTGCACAAGGAGGTCGTCCTGTAACACCAACACTCGAAGGAGCAAATTTAGACCATGTTTTTACCTTGTGGACTTTGGACGACATGGATAAAATAACTCGCCATTTAGACGAAAAGAAACCTAAAAATGCGGTTGTCGTTGGTGGTGGTTTTATCGGTCTCGAAATGGTTGAAGCACTTGTAAAACGTGGACTAACGGTTCATGTTGTTGAAATGATGCCACATGTAATGAGCATAATGGAAGCCGAAACAGCAGGATTTATCGAAAATGAATTACTTTCCTATGGTGTTGGAATTCATACCAATGTTGGTGTTACAGAAATAACACCAACAAAAGTTAAGCTCAACGATGGTTCGATGCTCGATGCCGATATGGTTTTACTTTCTATTGGTGTTCGTCCAACAATACAATTAGCAATTGATGCTGGTCTTGTGCTAGGCGAGGCTGGTGGTTTATTGGTAAATGCACAACTGCAAACCAACGACCCCGATATTTATGCAGCTGGCGATATGGTTGAAATAGAACATCGTGTAAATGGTAAAAAAGTGCGGATTCCACTTGCTGGTCCAGCTAACAGACAAGGTCGCATTGCTGCCGAAAATGTATTAGGTGGAAATCATGCATACAAAGGAGCAATAGGAACATCGGTTGTACGAGTTTTTGAAGCTGTTGCTGGAACAACAGGTCTATCGTTGAAACAAGCACTTGCAGCAGGAATCGATGCCGATTCGGTTGTGGTTCACAAAGAACATCATACTTCATATTATCCGGGTGCCGAAATGGTAACTGTTCTGTTGGTGTATGACCGTAAAACGGGAGTTGTTCTTGGAGGTCAAACAGCAGGTTACAAAGGTGCAGACAAACGTTTAGATGTTATTGCAACAGCAACCGCAACTAAATTACCGATAAGCGAACTTGCCGATATTGACTTTGCATACTCACCTCCAATAGGAACAGCAAACGATGCTTTAAATATGGCAGCATATACAGCAGAGAATAAAATGTCGGGATTCAGTTCATCGGTTACGGTTTCGCAACTCGATGCATTAATTGCTGGTAAAAATCCATTCATTATGGATGTGAGAGATTATTTCGCATTCGAAAAAAATCATATTCAAGGAGCTTCGCATATTCCATTGGAATTACTCCCAAAACAATTATCTGAAATTCCTTCAGACAGATTTATACTTGTTTATGATGAAACAGGAAAGAAAGGACATCAAGCCTTAAGAATTTTAGTTGGAGCAGGAATTAAACAAGTAACCAATATTTCGGGAGGTTACATTTCACTACAACGTCAAGCTAGAACTACTGGATTTAAAAACATTATGTTAGATGTTTTGCCTAATAAAATAAAAACGTTAAATGCCGAAAAAACGGAAGATAACGAGGAAACAGTTCAAGAAGCGAAAAGCGAAAATACTGCAATTGTTGTAGATGTTAGAACAAAAGCAGAATTTATAACGGGAGCTTATCCCGATGCTCTCAATATTCCACTTGATGAGCTAGGTAAACGATATGTTGAATTAGGCGATAATCTTTCGAGAGATATTACAGTGTATTGTTTGTCGGGAGGTCGTTCAGCTTACGCTCAAAACCAGTTGAAACAATTGGGTTTTACCGATGTAAAAAATGGTGGTGGCATAAACACAATGATGGCACGTTTGAAAACAGAAGAAAAACCAAGCGTTACGGATAAACCATTAATTGTTGATGTAAGAACAAGACAAGAATTTAGCGGTGGAGCATTTCCTGGAGCAATAAATATTCCCTTAGATGAAATACAAAACCATATTGATGAATTCGGAAGTTTATCAAGAGATATAACGTTGTATTGTGCATCGGGTGCACGGTCTTCGTACGCTCAAAGTTACTTAGTAAAATCGGGTTTTACCAATGTGAAAAATGGTGGTGGACTCATGCAAATGATGATGCGAAATAAATAATGATTAATTGTTAATGTTAAATCTATTAGAAAAATTACAAAAGGATATTCGTTATATCGACGGACTCAAAGCCTGCATAAATTGTGGTGTTTGTACTGCAATTTGTCCAGCTGCCGAATTTAACGATTATGACCCTCGTCAAATT